>MDTD01048421.1_pt1 | contig 126772 bp, 105 predicted proteins | sample 811221 | NCBI WGS metagenome assembly MDTD01 (sample SAMN05326646, study PRJNA326480) | marine metagenome | isolation source: seawater | place: Pacific Ocean: South West | collected 2011 | reverse complement strand
TGCTTTCGGCTGCTTTCGGCTGCTTTCGGCTGCTTTCGGCTGCTTTCGGCTGCTTTCGGCTGCTTTCGGCTGCTTTCGGCTCGTTTCGTCCCGCTTCGCCGGGGCGCGCCCACTTTTCCTTACGTTAAATCGCCTTCGCTGGGTTTGATCCGCTTTCGCCTTCATGGTCCTTGCAGACTGTTGCAGGGCGGGGCATCAAAATTTTCTAGATTATCCCGTGGTGAATTCAAGTGACCTACATGGGCCAGCCCTCTAGAAACCCGACCGTCTAGAAACCTGGCCCTTTAGCAATCCGGCCCATTCGAAATCCGGCCGCTAGAAATGTGTCTCAGCGAAAGTCGCTTTGGATAGCGGCGCCGGGCCTCGATTTGTTGTCCCGCACCAAGTGGCGCCATCGTACCCGAATTTCTTTCGAGATTTCGCTTTTGCCCGGCGCGGATGAATGATCTCCATTAGCTGCCTTTTCTGAGTTGGGAACCGATGAATGGTTCGCCGGGGGACGCTTTCGCAGCGAATGCAGCACGTACACTCGAGCCAGGGCAGTTCTGAGGCTGTGAGAAACAAAGCGGCGTACCCGCGCATCCGAAAGTAGCTTTTCTTCCAGGGCCCGCCGCGCGAGAAGATCCACTTCAAAGCTGGATCGTGCGAAGCGTGAATAGCCTGCCGAGTCCAGGGCCTCCTTACGGCCTTTTTCGGGATCTGCATTGCCGGAAATCAGGCTGTGGAATGCCAGATAGGTTTGCTTTAGATCCCATTTGCTTCTCTGGAAATCGCCTATTGAATACGCGGGCTGGTCTACAGATCGCTCACTCCGATAATGATTCTGAATCAGATCTGAGAGCCCGGGTTCTGGAGCGGTCATTCTGTACACCGCTGGGCCGCAAAGACTGATCAGCAAGAAGGCATAGATCCATTTCTGGGAGGAGTGCATCCAAACCCGGAAGGCTTCCATTCGGCTATCGTTTCGGGGAGGCGGGGATTCCTGGAAGGGAAGCGTGGGATTCTCGGGATGCAGCCCCGAAGCGGAGTAATCCTCCATTCGGTTGTTACTCTTATTCGCCCGATTGTTTTCGGAATCCTGCTTTGCCACGAACCTCTCGTTTCCGATGGCGCCATTCGTTTTGGCCGTTGTGCTTTCCCCATAACCGCTTGCCCGAAGCCTTTTCTTGCTGTAATAGGGATTCGTGTTGTCCTTCTTTTTGTGGTCCTTCTTGCTGTAATAGGAATTTGTGTTGGCTTTCTTTCTGTTGGCTTTCTTTCTGTCGGCTCTGGTTTCGTTCATTCCGCGCATGATACGCCTCCTTTTTTTCTATGTTTCCGTTAAGTGCAGGCTTCTTTGCATTCTCCAGTAGTACAGAGTCGGGGTTAGAAAAAGAACGGAAGGCACTGAGATGATGGTTCCGGAAATTGAGATCTGCGCCACGGTAATCCAGAAACCCGAGTCCGCCGCCAGCAAGAGAGGGGTCATTCCCAGCACCGTGGTGGCCGAGGTAATGAGAAGAGGACGCAACCGTGAGGCGGCGGCGTCCAGCAAGGTGTCTGTGATCGCAACCGTGTCGGAAGAGAACTCGTCACCCATTGCCCGCTCCAGGGTGGACACCATCACAATCGCGCCATTGGCTGTGAGTCCTGCAAGCATCATCAAAGAGAAGAGAGCTACCGGGGACAATGTATCTTCGAGCACCAGATAGACGGTCAGGGCAAAGGAAAGCGAAGGAGGAATTGTGATGAGAATGAGGGCGGGCAGCGAAAAGCTCTCCATAATTGCGCCCAGCAGCAGATAGATAGCCAGCAGACAGGCAAGGATGGCCAGAGCCAGTCTGGCGGCGCTTTTTTGATTTTCCAGGTATTTGTGGTTGAAGCGATAATCAATGTCCTGCGAGTCCACTTCCTTCTGAAAGAATTGTTCAACGAAAGCCTGTAGCTGTTCATGCGCGGGCTTTCGCATCTCTACCGAAATCGACAGCGCCCGCCGTTTGTTCTTGCGGTAAATGACCGATTCTTCCTGACTCTCGGATAGGTAAGCGACGTCGCCCAAATGCGAATTGCCCCCCTTTAGGCCCAGGGGAAGGGATAATAGTGCGGAGCGTCCATTTTCAGGCACCCAGTCACCTTTCAGACGTAGATCCAATTCGGACTGTTTCCAGTGTAGTTTGGATACTACAGCGCCGCGAAGATGATATTGCAATGCTCGGGCCAGTTGCGCCGGGCTTGAGAATGCCGTTTTCTGCGAATCCGGAAGAACGTTTAGATAATGGCCGGGCTCTCGGAAATGATACACCACTCGATTTACGTAGTCCAGTTTCTGCACCTGGCGAGCGAATAAGCCGATGACCTGTTTGAGTTCGGAATAACGTGGCCCCAGAAAGGAAAAGCGAAACGTATGAACACTGTCCGATTCCTCGGCCTGCGAAAAATGAACGAATGCATCCTTTACCCGAGCGAAATGTCTTTCCAGATCCTTCATTACACGAATGCGGTCTCTGTGGTTGCTGGCTTCCTGCTTCAGGTGAATGTAAAGAAATCCCCGATTCTTTTTGATGCGCGTGTCCACCTGGCTTACGTGGGGGTTCTTTCGGGCCGCTCCTTCCAGCTCTTCGAATTTTGCGGCGGCGCTGCTCAGATGGAGTCCTGTTTTCAAAGTTACGCGACCCTGTATGGTTTTATCCGCACCCGCTTTGTTCGGAGATACCGGAGAAACCCGGAACAGAATGGGAAGCAACAAGCACGTCAGAAGACAAAGAATGATTACAAATGACTTATTGTGTATCAACCGGCGCAACACCCGCTGGTAATGCCTTTCCAGGAAGCTGGAGGCTGACACTTGAGAAGTGAAATCCGGCAGCCACTGGACGATCGGGCTTACCAGTGGGGACAACCAGGTCTGCCATCCTGCGAATTCTGATATTGCCGAAGATGGGCAAAAGCGATGCAGTAGCACAGGCAGAAGTACCAGGGCGAAGAAGAGGCTCAAAACCAGGGCAGCAGAAATGGAAACAATGAAATCCTGAAACTGCTGCCGAACCGTCTCCGATACGAAAGGGATGGGAAGAAGGGCAATCACCGTGGTTCCGGTGCCCGCCAGAAGCTCCAGAGAGGAGGCCCCCATTGCCCGGGAAATGCTTTGAAAATACTCGTCGATATCTGAGATGCCAGAGCTGAGTCCGTTTTCGCTCATTCCATGGATTCTTTCAGAAAGCAGAACCGCATTGTCTATCACCAGACCGGCGCTCAAAGAAAGAGCGCTCAATGTCATTGCGTTCAGACCCAGCTGAAATAGATAAAGTATAAAGAAAGACCCGATTACCGAAAAAGGAATACACAGGGCGGAGACGATGGTAAGTCGGACTCTACCAAGAAAGCAGAGAAGCACTATTATCGCTACCAATGTACCTGAAATGCAGGCTCGTATTAGATTATTGAGCTTTTTCTCCACAGCCCGTCCGCGATCCAGGATAATGCTGCTCTTCATATCTGCAGGAAACCCTGTTTGCTCAAGAAGGGTGCGAGCTTTCCTGGCCACCGCCAGGGTACTTGCGTTGGACGTCTTTTTCAGATACAGACTAACATGCGGTTTTCCATCTCTTCGGGAGATGGAATCTGGAGACCGAAAATCCTCTTTGATCCGAGCCCATTTGTCCAGCGAGAGTTTGCCCTTCGGGTCGGGCAGTTTGCCCAATTCCTTCACGGATTCGATGCTCGAGTTGAAGCGGACGGTTCGGAGAGCAGGACTCTGAATGCGACCAACATCTACGCTAACCTGTTGCTTCTGCACGGACCTGCCAAAGGGCAGGGGGCTCGCCGATACGGAAGCCAGCTTCTTTGCGGATAGAATTAATTGAACTTCGGCGGGTTGGCCCCCTGAAAGAAGTATTTCCGAGACTCCTGGCACGCGGCGAAAGGAAGGCTTTATTTCTGTTTCTACAAATTTGCGAACCTCCGATGGGCTCCTACTTTCGCTTTTAATAGAGAATGCGAAAACCGGTCTCTTTTCGGAGTTGAATTCAATCAGGTAGGGACGGTTTACGTCGGACGGCAGGGTTTTCAATATCGGCTGGATTCTTTCGCTGGCCTGATTCATGCGCATGGCCAGATCTACACCTTTACGAAAGGAAGCATGGATCCTTGATTCGCCTTCCAGGGAGCGGGAGGACAGACGGATTAGTCCTGTAAGGTCGCTCAAAGCCCGTTCCAGAGGGATGGTTATGGTTCGTTCTATGGTTTGCGCATCGTTACCGGGATTGCGAGTTACCAGGGTAATGGCCGAGGCCTCCTGAGTGGGCAGCAAGGAAATCGGAAGATGAAATAGTCCCACCGCCCCGAGTTCAAGAATGACAAGAGAGACCATCAGAACTGTGACCGGCCTTTTTAGAATCCGTTCGCGAAACGGGGGTTGCAGACCAAAACCAGCGGCCCACCGCTTTTCTACCTTGCCCGCCACGCAGACTTATCGAGTTCTCCGGGATTCTATCAGATAGTAGAAGCATGGATAGATTACTATAGCGCTGGCAGTTCCGGTGATAAGCCCGCCCAGGATGGCGATTGCCATGGGCTCCTGAAGGGAGCCTCCTGTTCCGGGCAGAAAAGCAAGAGGGAGCATGCCGCCTGCCGTGGTCATAGTGGTGAGCAGGATGGGGCGCAATCGTGTTCGGCCCGCCTGCATTAACGCCGTCTTTACATCCGTTGTCTTCGTTCTTCGCATTTCCGTCTCTTCAAAAAGCGCGATCGAAGAGTTAATTACGATTCCGGTCAATAGAACCATTCCCGTAGCGGATCCAATGTTCAGGCCGTGATCAAACAGAAACAGCGAAAGGGCGCAGCCAGGCAGCATTCCAGGAATTGAGATGAGCAAAGCCAGAGGCTGCAGATAGGATTCGAACTGGGCCGCCAGAAGCTGATAGATCAGAATTCCCGATAATAGAAAGGCAAAGAATAAAGGCTGCAATTCTTCGCTGGCCCTGGCCGCCGGCCGGATGGAGTAGCTCGCCCGGGATCGTCCTGTTTCGCCGGGTTGCGAGACGAGCGCAGCCTCAATATTCTTTCGTATTTCCGGGAGCGCTGCATCCTGTTTGTCTCTGGAAATGCTGAACGAAAGCCGATGAAGTCCGCTTTGATTCTTCCGTAAGAGTGCAGGAACGCTGGAAACGCTTTCAGCCTTGAGAAGGCCCTGCAAAGAGAGCTGTTTGTCCGAGCCCAGGTTAAGCTTGATCTGATCAAGATCCTCTACCCTCCGGGTTGAACCCTCATCCAGGCGCAGCCGCATATCGATGCTACGGTCTCCCTCCCGAAATCTGGAAACTACGACTCCCTTGATGGAACTCTTCAGATGGGTGGCGATCAAAGCCGGAGAAGGCGAAGGAATCAGACGGTCTCGAACGGCCAGCTTCAGAAGAGGCTGGTTGCCCTGGTTTCGAAAGCCTACGGAGGATACATGTGGGCTCTTTCTGAGCTGACGGGCAACCCTGGGCATTAGAATCTTCGCCTGCTGATTGGATAATCCTCTCATGTCCAGATTGAATCCACGTCGACCTTGACCCAGAATGCGATGAATAGCGCCCGGCGCCGGAGCAGCCTGCAAGATAATGTTTTCGCCCCGGGGATCCAGGGAGCGAATGCCCGGCAATAGTGCGGCTCCTCTAATTCCCGGCTTAAGATACACCGTCATGGCTCCTTGATTCTCAGGCATACGACCCTGTACCTTCTCCGAGGGATCGTCCGATTCATGGCCAATGCGAGTCAGTGTAGACCGTATCTCGGGGAGAGCTTTCAGTTCGGATTCCAGGGAACGAGCAAATTCGGTGGTTCGTTCATAATCCGAGCCGGGCGGAAGGGCGAATTCCACCTCCACCGACCCGGAAACCGAATCTGACATCAGGGAGTAGGGTAGCAGTAATAATAGCAGAAGTCCGGAACCCGACATAGCCAGGAAGAGCAGAATGGTTCTCCGGGGACGGGCGAGGGTGCTTCGCATACAGGCCAGGTATCTGTCCTCCAGCCTTTCCATAAATCCCGCGGCTCGTCGGGAAAGCGTGTGCAGAGCGGCTCGCCATCGGCCCTGCATCGGTTTCGAGCTACCGTTACGGCTCTCCGTTGCCCGGAGTTCCAGCAAAACGGCGCACACTGGCATCAGAACCAGCGAACAGTACAGACCACAAAGCAGTGTCACGATTACCGCTATAGCGAGATCCTTAAACATGGCGGCGGCAATACCCGAAACCAGTGTAATGGGAAGGAAAACTACAACCGTGGTAAGCGTAGACGCTGTTAATGACCCGGTTATGGATCCTGTGGCCCTGGCTACGCGGGCCGAAAGATCTCTCTTATTGTCCCGAAAGATCGTAATAGGTTCGGCTCCTGTGAGATCAGGACGGGCCTCTGTATTACCCCTGGTCTGCGTTGCAAAGTCTGGCTCCGGTATTTGGTTTCGCTGTAATTCCCGGTTAATGGATTCGCTCACCATAATGGAACCGTCGATGAGCATTCCGACGCCCAGGGCCATACCGCCCAGGCTCATAATGTTCAAATCCACTGCGAACAAATACAAAAAGCCAAAGGAAATCAAAATGGATATCGGCATAGTGAGACCGATCAAAGAAGCGCTTCGTATGCTATTCAGAAAGATGAGCAGAAGGACGAAAGCGATGGCTCCTCCGAGCGCGGCCGCGGTGGTCACCGAATCAATGGAATCGCGAATTTCTTCAGATTTGTTCTCCAGAATCGAGATTCGCACAGATTCCCTGTGTCTGGTATTGATGCGCTTCAGAGCCTCTCTGACCGCTCGAACAGTGTGTAAAGTATTTGCGGAGGCCTCCTTTCGGATCTTGAGTATAACGGCGGTTTTACCATTGAGCAGCACTTCTCCAGTGGGATCCGAGTATCCGTCCCGTACCCGGGCCACGGCGGACAACGGGACTATCGAATTCTCCTTGCCCTTCTTTACCGGTATGCTCCCTATCTCTTCAAGGCTTCTTGCTCTACTATCCAATCTTACCGTCTTTTCTATGGCTCCAGCGTGGACAAAACCTACAGAGCGTTCCACGTTATGGCTTCGAATCGACTGCGCCAGGGTGCGTATGTCCAGGCCCAGGGCATAGGCTTTGCTCTTGTCCACGGCGATGCGAATCTCGCGTTTTCGTCCGCCATCTATATCCACGGCGGCGACGCCGGCCAGTTGTTCCAGCTCCGGTCGCAGGGAAGTCTCGGCAAAGAACCGTAATCGCCTTCCGAGTCCACGGTCCTGGACGTGGAGCAGCATGATCGGTTCACGGGTCGGATCATACGCCAGCATGGTGGTGCGCGATGCATTTTCCGGAAGGGAGGAATAAACCCGGTCCAGAATCTGGCGAAGCTCCACCATGGCCAGTTCGGGCTTACGTCCCCATTCAAAGGTGACCTTGATTACAGAAAGACCTCTTTCGCTTCTGGATTCCAGTTCCTTCAGTCCACTACAGCCGCTTACCGCTTCTTCCAGGGGTATGGTTACCATTTGCTCGACTTCATTGGGTCCCTGACCGGGGAACTCGGTGAGCAAATAGATTTGAGGCACGTCCATTTCCGGAAACAAGGAAACGTTGAGCCTTGCCAGACCCAGTACGCCCAGCAGTACCAGAAAGCCGGAAAGCATAACGGTGGCCACAGGTCGGTGTATCAGGTGCTCCAACATGATCGAAAGCTAATCGGGATTGATGCGAATGTTGTACAGCCGTTTTCTTTGACTGATCAGAAGGCAAGGTAACGGCGAAACCGGTCTTGCAGCGGATTACCCCGGGAGTCCTTTGCTTTCGTCGATATCTGCAGAGCATACACGGGCGATTCGCTAGAGCCAGTCGGCGTCCAGGAGGCGATAACCAGTACTTCGTTGCTGTCCGTTCCGAATTGAATGCTATGCACCGCGATTTCTGAGCTTCCTGTGTTCAGAACCGGAATGAACTCAATGCCTTCGTGTAAAGAAGCAAGCTCCATATCGCGATTGAAGAGAATGCGAAATACAAGGGCTTGATCGATGCCGGCTTCGTCTCGATCGACATCAATTACGTGACTGGTGTCCACAATACCATAGTCCGGTAATTCGGGATCCGGTCTGTAATTCCGGGTGATTTCGGCGCCATCAACAATACCCGGCGGGTCGGCCAGGCCTTGCTGAATAAGTACGACCTCGGGGTGCTGCGAATCCGATGCGTTTGTTACAAAGGGATATTTACCGGGGTTGACTATCTCATTGCCGGAGTGGTCGGTAAGGCTTGCAGGCAATGTGAGTTCATAGTCTGTTTCGCTACTCAGTGGAGATTCCGGATCAAGGGTTAGCCGGTCCGTATTACTGTTCCACGATTTTAAGATAGCAACGTCCGGAGACAAATCTACTTCGGCTTCCACGCTCGGAGCCTCCATGGGTTCGCTGAACTGAATTACCAGATCGCAATCCTTACTAATGCCATGGGTGAGCTGACCGGCCGTAAGTTGCACGTCGTCGGCCGAAACGGATTGAATTTCGGGATTCGAGTCCTGACCCACCCGGAAAGAAACGGTTTCAGGATCGATGAGGTCGTTTCCTTGTCGGTCTCGGATGGACTGTGTCAAAGAAATATCGTAGTTCAGTCCCCTGGACAGCGCCGAGTTCGGATTGATGACTACCGTGGAACCGTCATCCTTTAAAGAAAGCACGTAGGCGAAAGAAGGAGAAACGGAGATTCCATTTTCCAGACTGGAAAAGGATACAGGCTCCGAAAAATCCAGTTCTATGCTCGAGTCCGGCGCTACGCCCTGAGCTCGGTGTTTTGGTCGGGACCTCAAAAGGGTAGGACCGCTGGTGTCCGCGGAAAGGGAAAAGTGAGCCCGGTACTCTTCTTTCAGATCCTTTCCCGAACCGGACTCAGCGCTGCTTGCCAGCCGAACCATATACTGGCCGCCGGAATTCAGTCTTCGCGATGGCGTGAACTCCACTCTTCGGTCGCCCTTCCACTCAAATGCGCCCTGGATTTCCCCCTCCGGTCCGGTGAGACTAAAGGCCCGCTCGGTTTGTGGCCGGTCCATACCTCGATCAAACAGAAACCAGACCTTGCCATCCGGTGCCATTTGCTTCATTCCGTCAGGAGGGAAGGCCGCCACTACCCGGGGCGGAGCAGTATCAAGAGCAAAGGCAAGCATGTCATCCTCGGAGCAACTCGGCGCCAGGAAAAGAAAGAATAGGCATTTCAGGCTTAGAATGGCCACATAACCGTGCGGCGCGTGGGATACTCTGTTTCCATTTTCGCATACAGCGGTTCGATTTGCTTCTTTCCTATTGATCAACATCAGTCTGGCTCCGGAATGAAATATACTGTTCGTGTCTTCTCCATCCAGGTGGATTCCTGGCTTGTGGCAGCGCTCCTTAGTCCGGAACGACTTCCGTAAAGAGTGATGCGATACAGATTCGGATGCAGTCCGGCAACTTCCAGGCGAACAACGTTGCTTTCCTTTTCATCGCTCCCCAGAAACTGAACGGATTCGAAGTAAACGGAGGATGGATAGGGCCCGGAAATTTTGCTGATAGTGAGGTTTTCGGGAAGGACCGACCCGGGCTTGACGTTGTGACTGAATTCGAACTCCAGAACCGCATTCCAGCTTCCTGCATAGGGCCGCGGTAGGCTCATCGAGTTAAGCCTGGATCCATTCGCAACCAATGACATCTCTGCCGGAGGATATACTTTGCGGGCCTCTTCCAATTGCAGATACTCGGAGTTGATCAGCCCGGCAGAGCCATCTACAGTGAAGTGCAAATAGAACGGCTCCTGTAGTCGGTTGCCCGCTTTGTCGGAGGCGCCTTCGCCAAGACGAAGACGGTATTCGCTCTCCGGTTCAAGGGTTCTGGAAGGAGAAAATGTCAGCTCGGTGAAATCCGAATTCCAGCTATAGCGGCCGTCCAGACTAACGTTTCGCGAAGTGGGGCTGAGACTGAAGGCAGCCTGAACGGCGGAGTAATTCATAGGCTCGTCAAACCTAATTCGATATCTGGAATCCCGGGCGACGCCGGACTGACCGTCGGTCAATGGTTCCGGGTTGCCGGACTCCATTACCTGCAGCACCGATGGCGACTGGAAGTCCTGCCCTACCTGAAAGCTTGCATTGAATGCGGACATTATGGGAACCCCGTCCTGATCTGTGGCCTCGGCACCGATTTGCACGGAGTAGATCTGTCCGATCTCCAACGGTTGTATGGGGCGATAGCTCATTTCCTTTCGATCTTCACTCCAGGTGATCCCGCCTGGAACCCGGGGAGAAAGACGGAAGGCATTCTCGGTGGTCTCGCTTGCCATTGCCCTGGAAAACCGTAGCAAGATATGGCTGTCCGCCGGCGCTTTCTGAGCATTGGGAGCCGGCTCCATAGTCAGGACTTGCGGCCCGTCGACTCGAGGACCGGCGAAGAAAGACAGTAGATATGGTGTCGCTAACGATTTGCCGTCTTCATCGGTGGCATTCTTTCGTAACGTTAATTCATAGCTGGCGCCCGTAGAAAGAGGCGACTCGGTTTCGAAGATCATTCTCTTCCCAATCCATCGAAAGTCGCCGCTGACAGCGGAAGTTCCGGTAAGCGAAAAGGAGTCCTGAACGGAGCGTCGGTCCATGGCGCGATCAAATTCTAGAAAGATCGAGGTGTTTTCGGGAACCGAATTCTGATCGGGTCTGGGGCTGGAGTCTATTACCCGGGGATGGGACTGCTCGGCGCTCGGAAGCAGAAGGGACGGTATGTCGGCCAGTTTCTGGCAGCTTGATACGCCCGCAAGCAGGGCCAGCGCAACCATCCAGTAGATCGCATTCAGTTGAAGTGTAGCGTTTCCTCTGTATTGTTGTCTCATTTAGTAACCCCTTATTCTGAAAGATCGCCATGGCCCGAAAGAGCTGCCCGAGACGAAGCTCGGGTTCCAGCGACCCTGACTCGCGCAGATGCGCGGAATCTAGCGACATTGGTCCGCGCAAATGCACGGTATCCAGCGACATTGGCTCCCCAGAAGCGCGGTATCCAGCGGCTTTGCCTTACTGGTCGCTGTCCGGTTCGCTGGCTCGCACCATCATGCCGTCTTCCAGGAACTCCTTTCCGGAGGTAACCACAGAGTCGTCCTTCGCAAGTCCGGAAAGAATTCTAACTCGGGATCGAAAGCCCTGACCAACCTTAACTTTGCGAAGGAAGACATGACCGTTTCGAAAAACGAATACCTGACAGCTCTGTCCCTGGACCGGTTTGCTGCATTCGCCTCCTGGAAGTATTGCCTGCATCGGAATAGACAGGGCGTCTTCTGCTTTGCGATGGTTGATGCGAATTCTGGCAAACATCCCAGGCGACAGCGGATGCTCGGCGTCCTTTTTCACGATAACAGTGACCTGGAAGCTTCGTGTTTCCGGACTGACCACCGGCGATATGCGATGTACCTTGCCCTGAAATTCCACTTGAGGGTATACATCTGCGGAAACGAAGGCCTTTTGTCCTATGCGAATGTCCGGCTTCTCCATTTCGGAGAATGAGGCGGAGATCAGTAGCTCTTCTGTATTGACAACGGTAAGGAATGGCTTTCCAGGGCTCACCTGTTCGCCCGGCTCCCGCGTTCTGGTGGCGATTGTGCCGCTTATGGGAGAGCGAATGGTGGATCTGGCCAGGGTTTTTTCCGCCGCGATTCGTCGGGATCGGGCCCCCAGATACCTTTGGCGGGCAGCCTCCACATTGTTTTGATCCGGAGCCGTGTTGTTACTGATCAGAGCCTCTTTCTGTGCTTCTCTTTCGTCGGGGATGAGATCCCGGGACAGGTCGGATTTCCTGTAGCCGATCTTGTCGGTGCTTAGTTTCTCTCGGGCGGCGTAATAGCCGGTCATAGCCGACAGGTAGCTGGAGTATATTTGTTGCAGTTCCTGTCTGGAGATACCGCCCAGCTCAAAGATTTTTCGCTGATCTTCCAGATGGCTTCGCGTTCTGAGAAACTTGCTTCGTGCCCGGACCAGATTGGATCGGGCCGTTTTCAGCGATCTGAGCCGCTTCTCGGCGCTCTGGCGCGCCTTGACCAGGCGACCCCGGCTGAGCTTCCACCGGGCCCGGGCCGAGGCTTCATCCGTCCGGGCTTTCTGGAGAGCAAGCTCCAGATCCAGGGTATCCAGCCGGGCCAGGGGCTGTCCTTCGGTTACAGAATCTCCTTCATGGACCAGAATCTGCTTCAGGGTTCCTTTGAGCGGCGAAGACACGGCCGCCTTTTCTATATAGGACACGGTACCTCCTTTTTCAAGGCTCGTGGTCAGATCTGTGCGTTTTGCGCGGCCCAGTTCTACCCGGGGCGGACCTTTATGCTGCTGTGTCTCGGCCGAACACTGCGCCCACAGCCACGCGGAAGAAACGACCAGACCCATGATCGCGTAGATTTGCCTGGATCTATTCACCTGGGGCTCCTCGAATCGGATAATCCCTTTGCAGGTAGCGGCGGAAAATAGAGTTGCTTTGGCCCGTCGACAAATATCGCAGATCCAGCAGCGGGGAATTCTCCCGGGCTGATACCAGTTCCTTTTCCGCTCGGGCAATTATTTGCAAGAGGTCAGCCTGCTGGCGCTTCAGCTTCGTTTCGGCGCGGCGAAATCGAAGCTCTTCTTCCTGATACTCTTCCAGCGAGATCTCTCCGGTATCATAGCGGATGGAGTCCACTTGAAACCTGCGCTTTCGAATTTCCTGGGAATTCTCCTGGAGCTCAAGTTGTCTTTTCTGATGATCCAGTTGTTGCAGAAGCCTTCGCATTCGGACCGGTAGACGCTTCCGCAGATCTTGAAGCTTTCGTCGCGCGTTCAGTAATTCCTTTTTGCTTCTTAAAATCGAATTGCTACGGTCCATGTCATTCAGCAGACGGAGCTTTCCCCCGGAGCTAACTCCGCTGGAATTTCCGTCCATTGATCGGTTCATTCCCAGGTTATTCGAAAGAGTGCTGTTTAATCCTCTGAATGTAATGTTGATCCCAAATCCCCACTCGGATCTTTCGGGAGGCCAATTTTCGCCGGTCTTACCATACCGGGCGGTGAGCGAAATGCGCGGCAAATAATACTGCCGGGCGATAAGATAGTTCTGTCGGGCCCGGTACAGCTTTCGCCGTAGCCGGAGTACTTCTGGATGGTTCCTGAGCCGGGCGTGCAGATCTTTTCTTGCGATGGAATCGTTGGACGCCCTTACGGAACGTCCCAGATCCAGCAGACGAATGCCTTTGAATTCGCTCAGTCTCTGCCCGGTGAGTAAGCAGAGTTCTTGAATTTTCTGGAACAGAGACCGTATGCTCGATTCTAGCTGCAATCGAGTTTGCTGGTTCTGATTCCGGATCTCCAAAAAGTCCAGTCTGGTTTGTTGGCCGTGTTTGAATTCCTGTCTGGATTTCTGCAGCAAGTCCTGGCTCCGCTGAACGGCGGCCTCTTGAATTTGTATCTCTTCCACCGATTTCTGGATGGAGAGATAAAGTTCGCGCGCCCGGAAGCGAACTTCGCGTTCAAGTAGGCTACGTCTGTCGCGAAGAGAGGCGCTTCGAACCCGGGCGATCTGGTTTCGCAGACTCGTGCGGCCTCCGTCATAGATGGGCTGACTAATGTTCAACTGAACCGAATAACGTCCGTTATCGAAGTCTCGGCGGGCCACAGTCCGGTTCTGTCTGTAAGTTACCGAAAGAGCCGGGAAATACTCCCGAAAGGCGGCGGACTCATCGTTTTTAGCAATGGCGCTTTGAATTCTGGAGTTCTGCAGCTTCAGGCTGTGATCCAGCGCCATACGTTCCACAGCCTGGATGTCCGGTATCTTCTTGCCCGACTGTTGGCTTTCGGCGCTCAATTTCCCGGCCGCGGGCTGCAGGGAAACCAGAGCCCAGGGATATACCGTTGCGCATGCGAATATAGTCGCGCCTCTAATCCTCATCTGTGGACTCCTTCGCCTCCAGTCTGGTAAGCGATTCTCGGGCCTTTCTGACATGATCTTTCAGGCCCAGCTGCTCGACTTTACGGAACTGCGCGACGGCTCGATGCCTCAGCCCCTGACGTTCCAGAAGCTTACCTAGATGTAGATGGGATTTGCTGAGCGATGGGTAAGAGCTGGTAGAGCGTTTGTAATGGAGTATTGCCTTTTTGAGGTTGCCACTTTTTTCGGCGCAGCGTCCAAGGAGATAGTGGGCCTGAATATCCTCCGGATTTCGGGCAACCACGTTCTCCAGAATGGAGCGTGCCTGCTCGGGCGATTTCTGCTGCACCAGAGCGGTCCTGGCCAGCCATCGCATCGCTTCTGGATGGTGTCCCTTCTGCTCAATTATGGTTTGGAATGCCTCTTCGGCCTCAGTGAAGCGGCGGGGAAAGAACAGGATTTTCGCATCCAGTAAGCGAGGCGCTACCCAATCGGGATGTTCCTGAATCAGTTCCCGGGTAAGGGTTCTGGACCGATCAAATTCTCGGGCTCGATAATGCTCCAGAGCAGTCCTTAGTTCCTTTTCATCCCCCGGCTGAATCCCCGGAGCGCAGCCCGCCAGCGCCAGTATGAGCAGTCGCCAATGGATGTATGGCCGATGGTTTTGTCCTTTCTTGTCGAGTTGCATGGGGCCTCTGCAAGAAAGGTGTATTGTTTGGCCAAATCGTTGCGCAAAAAACCGACAAAAAATGCAAGAGTCCGTCAGCGGGGCAGGCTCCGCCTATGGCTGCGACGTTTCCCTTATACGAACCGCCGGAAAACAACCGGGCCGGGGGAAGTTTCGTCCAGTAGTCCGAGGCCGAGTGGATGCGAAGCCAAGTGCGGCTGTGAATGTGGGTTCGGTTATGAGCTTTGTCCGGAGCGGCGCAGTTTCTCAATATACTTTGCTTTGATTCGTTGGCCTTTTCGCTCCAGCATAGGCTTTAGTAGTCGGCGCAGACCGGGCCACAGATAGGCTAGGGTGGCCAGAATCCCGCCGGATACTGGAATGGTGCGCTCGGGTTTTCCGTCCCGGGCGCATTTTAGCACCAGATCGGCGACTTGATCGGCGGTGCTCATGGGCTGGGAAAACACCAGGGGCGGAACGCTATCGATTTCGGTAAGGATGAATCCTGTTTCGATGGGTCCGGGAGAAACTACCGAGGCGGTGATTCCGGTTCCTTCCAGTTCCTGAGCCAGGGCCAGGCTAAAGGCTCGTAGACCAAACTTGCTGCTGGAGTATGTGGCCTCGTGGGGCAGGGGAAAACGGCCGGCCAGGGAGGCTACATTCACCACCGATCCGCCGGAACTGGCCCGGATATGCGGAAGAACTTTCTGCGTTAAAGCGATGGGAGCCCTGAGGTTGAGATCAATGATCTTCCCCAGATCCTCTTCTACTTCGAGAACTCCTCCCCGGTAGTTTACGCCGGCATTGTTGACCAGTATATGGATGGCTCCGAATTCCTTTAGAACGAATTTAATCAGTTTATCGTAGTTTTTGGGATCCGAAATATCTGCCGGAAAGGCCCTGGATCCAGGGATTTGCTTTTGGAGCTCGGCGAGCTTCTTTTTGTTGCGGGCTACCAGCACTGTACTGGCTCCCTCTGCCGCAAACTTGCGGGCGCAGCTTTCGCCGACTCCGGAGGAGGCTCCTGTAATGATTGCTACTTTACCGTTGAATTGTGCCATGTCTGTTTGTTCTCCGCGTTAGTCTGGTCCATCGGCTAAACTCCGGCTCTATACCCGGTTCACCGGCCAGAGCTCCGATCCCGATGATCGGGAGGCGGACTAATTCTGTTGCGGCCATCCCGCCTGAACCCGTAAACAGCATAGGGATGCGAGCTCTCCTGTTACAACAAAAACTATTAAGAATGCTCGAGGTTTTTTCGGTATCCTGCCGAATGCAGAGTTTTTGCACGGATTCCAGGGATTGTGTATTCGGGGGAAAATTAGCTTATCGGTCTGGAGGGCCGATTTTCTGATCTCGGTACTGTAATATATGCAATGATGGTAAAGTTGTATAGACAGTAAAAAAATGATTGAATGTTACGCATAGGCTCACGGCAATATCGCAGGTAGCAAAACCATGTTGTGGCGTAAACAATCCAGCATCTACGCGCTGACGCGTTTGGCGTTCCTCTTCGGAGCTTCCTTTTTCGCGGTCATTCCGGTATCCGCGCAGATACTGAACCCGAACGTAATCGGAACCGAGCAGGAAAATGAAAAGAATCGTCCCCGGGACATAGACGATTTTCGACTGGCTATCAATCCCGGAGTCGTGGTATTGGCCGAGGATTTGACCATCAAGCGAAACGAAACCGACACCGTTGAGTCCATTGCCGTTCTGGACGGTGGGGCGCGAGCAAGCTGGCATGTGGATTTGACTACTGCTGACTGGAAACTGGGCGAGCATGTGGGCCTGCATTTGCAGGCCTGGGCCGGCAACATGCATTACAAGAAGCAGGTAATCAACACATTGAACGAAAGAGGGGAAGATGACCGGGTTAGCTCGGACCTGGGAACCAGGATGACCGGGTATTATACTGTGGTTTCTCCCGTGTTCTACCTGGGCTCAAGAAGCCGCTACAAAGGCTTCCGAATCGGTCTGGGGTATGGGGTCCAGTCGCTGCGATTGTCCGGTAACTTTCTCTTTCGGGATGAAGATGAACGCGTGCTTTTATTTTCGGAAACAGCTGCCAGCAGGTTTGACTTCATCGATAATCTGCGTCAGACCACTCTGCTTTCCTCAGGCTTTAACATCACCGGCGGCGATCCCCTGGCGTCTTACATGATCCTGACCTTGAATCAACCGCTGGGACTGGAGAACTACGGTCGCTATATTCTCTTACGGGATGGTTTTAGCCTGCGGGGAAACAATTTATTTTTGCTTCAATATCTGCTAAGGGGACCGCCTTCGGGGAAGCTCAACCTTTCTCTTGAGGAGGCCTACGGAGCAATATCTCTGGGGCGAAACAATCTAAATGTATCTCGAAGAGCGGCGGGAACGGGCTTCGTATTCATTTCCTGGGGTACTGACTTTCTCTGTCCTACGGAGGCCTGCATCTATCAGGCTACTTACGGGGCGACGATGTTTCGCGAAAGGGAGCTGCAACTGGACCTTCGCCTTTTTCGATTTTCTTACTCGATTCGTCTGGTCCTTCTCTAAGACTGGCTCGGATGGATCCGCGCTACCGAACGCAGAACCTGATTCAACGCAGGCAAGATCCGGTGCGACAAATAGCTGCCACCTGGGCCTTCGTCTGGTTGTTTGCGTCTGTAATGGTGATTGGAGCCCTTCTGGCTCCCGAACCCCTCCGCCGCTGGTTAAGCTATCCCCTGGTGGGGGCGGCCATCTTTGCCCATTTTCTACTCTATCTATGGCTTGTGGGGCTCGCTTACCGATCGCGAGCTCCGCTTATGTGGATTGCTCTGATGGGCCATGCACTTTCTGGTGCGCTCATTGGACTGACCTTTGTTCAGTCACCTCGGGTTCTGGGATTGGCGATTCTCTATCCGGACGTAATGCTCTCCATTGTCAGCTATGCTCTTACGGGGGTCGCCTTTCTCGCATACCTGCGTCGCGACCTGGACCGCCAACTAAAGCTACGATTGCTATTTCTTGGACTCTACTGGATCCTGGCGGCAGCGGGACTCTTTTTTGCGCGCGGGACCATTCAGTCGGTACTCAGAGAAGTGCTATCGTCTGACCAGGATCTCTACTTCTGGCAGAACGTGGCCGAATGGGCCGCGCGTATCCTGCTTTATTCAGGATTGCTGATCCAGTTTGCCGGCCTCTCCTTGCGAAGTCTGGATAGAAGACCCGGCACGAAAGATGCGATTGCGAACAGCCCCTCCTGATTCGCGGTCCTGATTACCGAAAGCCGGTTCTCATCGACGAAAGCCGGCTCTCTATGAATGCTGCCTGGCAGGTATGACTTCCGGTCCCAACAACGAATTGCGCCTGATTTACTGTCCCACTGAATTTCCGATGCATTCGCTGGAGACTGCCGCCAGGTGAGGAAAGCCCCCCAGGTCTTCTGCAAAGTCTTGCATAAGACGATTGAGCAAGTCGACCTTCTTTCGCATTGCCGCATCCTTCTTACAGATGGCGATTAGCTCGGGCCTTTCTTCGTCGGTGAGCAGTACGGCCATGATCTCGGAGCGATCCTCTTCCTGTCCGGTCATGGAATACAGATTAAGAAAGCCAGGTCGGGGATGCACAAAGGAATAATAGTCGGTGCCTGTATCGGAGTAGGCAGTGATTCCTCCGTCGCCGTATTGAAAACCGGGACTCAGAGCGGCCCAGGCCGGCCATTTGTAGTACTGGTCTTGCCAGATGGCGTATTCCGTCATATGATTCAGCTCATGGTGCATTACGTGAATCAGATAATGGGAAGAGTCTATTCCATGAGCGCCATCAATGGCCAGATAGAGAACCCCGCTGTAGGGATCCGGCATGGCAGCCTGGTGATTACCGTTAAAGTGATAATTACGAGCAAGCGCTATCGTGCTAACGTGCGCTCGTCTAAGAAAGCCAGGCGGATATTTAGCGAACTCGGTCTGTAGGATTTGGAGGTATGCGTCGGTTTCGCCGCCGAAGCCCGCCGGTTGGTAATTGCTGAGCTGCCATGTATCCGGGACGATTCGGTCCAATACGATCTTGACTCCCAGAGCCTGCTCCGCGGCGCGATGGGCCCCGCTTCTGGCCTGGACTGGCTGAGACAGAATTGTCGCCGAAAATAGCAGCAGCAACGCGATATCGCTAAACCCGAGTTGCTTAACAGATGTGAGAATTCCCACTTATCGCCTCCGGGAGCCACCATTCTTGCTGTTCTGAGATGGCCTGAGAATGGAGCATTCTGAAGGCAGGGTCCGGTAATCAGCAACGACTTTTGCGGACCGGTGGCGCATTTATTTGAACACCGGTCTTCTTCGTTCTATTATGGAGCGCATCCCTTCCTGACCGTTGGCCGCCGCGATCGTAGAAGCAAGACGCTCGGCATCGCCCTGGCTGAGATTTTCGGCCATGGGTCTGAGATAGTCTATTAGAGATTTCTTGATACCCAGTACCGACTCCATGGCCATGTCGCGAAATTGATTGCAGTAGCGTTCCAGGGATTTTCTTGCTTCCTCTTCAGGCAACGCTTCGTCAATCAATCCCAGCTCCAGGGCTTCTTTCGCTTTGTAGGGTTTCCCGGAGAATAGGATCGCTCGAGCGTTTCGCGGGCCGACCAGCTCCTTGAGCACAAAACCCGGCACCGAGGGAAAGTTCAGTCCAATTTGCGATTCCGGAAAGCCAAAGCGAGCTTTGCCATCGACCATGATTCTATAGTCTGTAAACAGAGCCACCACTGAACCCACGCCCATACAATGTCCGTTCAGGAAGGTGACCACCGGCTTCGGAAACACCAGAAGGTTGGAGGTGGCTTCCATGACCGGCGCCAGGCAATCCAGGATGTAATCATAGGATTTATCCAGAAACATGGTGGGATCAAAACCGTTTGAGAAAAACTTGTCCCCCGCCCCGGTAATCTGAACCACCTTCACCGAATCATCATCCCGGGCCGTATTGAGCGCCGCACCCAGAGCCGCAAATGCCTGGTTGTCGAATGTATTCCGCTCATTTGTGTTGATGGTAATTTGAAAAACGTGGTCTTTCTTTGCCTGGTCTATCATAGCCTGAGTATCTCCTCAATTAATGTTCGCAACAGCGTATATCGGTTTACCTGGACAGGTGAATCGAGCCGGGACTCACAGTGCGGCAGGATTGCTGCAATCAGGGTGCGCTGGCTGGTCCCGCGCTGCGAATCATCATCAGAATTCCAATCCATAGAAACCACACTATCTGGCCCAGTCCAAAAAAAATTCCTCCGATTTCTGACAGAGGAGGGATCAACGTGATGGTTCCGGCAAACCCCACCAGAAGTCCCAGCCAATTAAGGATACCGGGAAACTCCTTTCCGCGCAGCCCTGCCAGGCTTACGAAAAGCATCCACAGTCCGCCCAGGATTTCTACACCGCCGCCCATGGCCTGGTGTACCGTATCTATGATATGCCAGTAATCGCCGGCCGCCGCCGAATCTTTCGCATTGAGTAGCACAGCCTGCTCGGCGCCTAGATTGAAAAGCATCCCGGCCACAATCACAACGCCAGCCCAGATGATTCCAAATGCTGAGGCCAGCTGCATCAGGGCCGGTTGCAGTGGGCTCAGTCGTTCGTGCAATGCCACAGCCAGAACTACCAGGGCAACTCCAAAGACAATATAGATCAGCGTATTTATGGCGATCAAGCCAATCAGGTTATCTACCAGCAGTTGAACCCTGGCTTCGGCTCCCGAAACCGACATATAGTCCACGACCAGAATGAAATAGATCATGCCAGCCACGTAGAGTAGCCCTTCCATTACGGCTGCCGCGCCGCCCAGTCGTTGCAAAGTCTTGTTCATCGTTTCTCCTTTTTTGGCAATGGTCCTGTGCAGGTTGCTCGTCTATATACTGATGGCCTTTCTATTGGTCCGAGATCCATTGGCTCGATCCTATTTGCCCGGTCTTTCGAGTCGTCGCATTCTTTGCTGCAGAAGTTGGCGGCCTACCCCGGGTTTAACGGGCGAACCTCGAAGAATTTACTTCACATCCCGTAGCGAAAGAAGAGCGGGCCAGCCAAGGCCGGGCATATGATAGGCCAGTACGCCCGGGTTGCGAAAAAGCGCATAGGCATAAGCCAGGTTTCCATGGTCCATCTTAACCGATTTCTTATCTTTGGCCGCAATGAATAGCCGCTCATGTTCTTGAAACAGCAGCGGCCAGCCAGTGGGTAGGATATAGGCCAGTTTATCCCGGTTTTCCCACCATAGTTCCTTCAGCTCATCCAATTCGTAAGGATCGTTTCCGTAATTGCTCACGGCTTCGTTTAGTTCATCCTGGAAGTGTTTTTGCACCACTTCGCGGAGCCTTCGCATCTCTTTCTGCGAGATCTTTTCGTAGGACTGATCGGTGAGCTCGTCTATTCGGATTCGCCGTCCTTTCACGTAGGTTAAGCGCGCCGGTAAGCCAAAATAGAATGACCAGGGAAAGAGTCCCACCAGGGTGGTTAGCGGCCCCACTGGCACAAAAGGAATTCCGATTTGCTGGGCGATCTGATTGATGAGATCCACGCGATAGCCGTAGGGATTGATATACTCGCCGTTGATTGTCAGTACCGGCACAATGTCGGTGCGATACTTTAATGCCATACGAATCATACTGTTCGAGAAGCGCTGAAGCTGATAGCGATGGTCAAACCCTTTGCCGATTCCTTCGATTCCTTCGGGATAAACGATGACGGCCTGATTGGGACGATCCACCAGCGCGTCAAAATTGTGCAACGTGGCATCCACACCGCCGATTCGGTGCCAGAAGTTGTCCAGAAAGAACGGATGCAGTACTCGCATACGGGAAAGGGCTGGAGCTACCAGGGCTCGTACCGGATGCTTCTCGCTGTAGCCCTGTCGCCGGAATATGGTGGATGCGAAAACCAGGGCATCCCAGGGGAAAGCCATTCCCGAGTGGTTACCCGCATAGATCAGCGGAGTGCCATCGGTCTCGGTGTGGGGCAGGGAATCAAAACCCACCATGCGCGCCCGGAAGTAATACTTGTCCAGGAAATCCAGGACATTCATGCAAATGCTACGTGCATATTCGGGATCATAGTACTGATCTACCGTATCCAGCCGGGAAGCCCGTACCCTTTTCAGAATATCCTGTTCGCTGCGAGCCATGGACAGAATTCACAGGCTTACACCGAATAAGGCAACCAAAAATGCCCTATCCGGCCAAAATCCTCGACCCAACCTGGCCTCGAAGGAAATGCCCCTTGCTACTGCTCCGCGATTGCGGTGTTTCTCCATTGTATGCGGCGCGCGCTTACCTGGAGCGTGCCAAAATGCTCTGGAATAAGGACTTCCTTCGTTTGGCTTCTAAAAAGTATTGCCAGATATACATCGATGACACGCAATCAGGCCATGAAGCAGGGGCCGTTATCCGAAGTCGCTCGCCAGGTATTGGAAACGGAAGAGCAGGCCAGCGCCCGTGTTGTTAATCGCGTGCGCTATGTCATAGGCATAATGTTTAGCGGGCCGCTGGTCCTGATTTCGCTTCAGAGTATTGATCCTGCAGCCCTTACTGTAAACCTGGGCTCCATTTTACTCTATCTGCTGATTACCGTTGGGCACAGTTTTGTCATTCGGAACGGACAGATTCGACTGATTCGACTCTTCAACTGGTTGGCGCTTTTTGCGGATATTCTATTGGCATGTGGTATGATCCTGTATTGGACCCTGAGCCTGTCGCCGGAAAGCTTTACCTTTGCCGTGAAAACTACAGTCTGGTACTGGGTCAGCCTGATTCTTGCTGGGACGGCGCTACAATTTGACCGCAAATTACCTATAGTAGCCATAGTCCTCTGTGTACTGATCTACGCTGCTATGGGCGGGATAATGCTCTATCAAGGGGTCGAGTCCACCGGGGACTGGAGAGAATACATCAACGGAAATAAGGTGGATCTAGGGGACGTGCTCTTTACGAAACCTCTGGTATTTGTTTTGATCGGTCTGGTTTCTGCGTACTCCATTCGTCATGCTCGAAGTATGGTGAATTCCATCACCTCGGCGGAATCAAAAAGAGCTCTGCTATCCCGGTACTTTTCGCCTTCCGTGGTCGACGACATCACAAGCGACGACTCGGAAGCTACCCGCGCCCGCCGACAGGTAGCCACCATACTATTCATGGACATTCGGAACTTCACACAGATCTCCGAGTCCCAGGATCCTGAAACACTGCTGAATTGGCTATCTGATCTGCGAGGGCGGCTTACGCGGGTAGTCTTCAAATACAGTGGCTCAGTGGATAAATTTATTGGCGACGCCATCATGGCTACTTTCGGAATCCCCCGGCCGTCCGAGAGTCCGGGGCAGGACGCTACTAATGCTGTGCTATGCGCTCGGGAAATGCTTCAGGTGTGCAAGGAATTGGACGCGACCTGGGCTCGTTATGGTATTACTAATGCCATAGGAATCGGAATTCATTCCGGCGAAGTATTTGCCGGGAACGTCGGGGATTCTGATCAGATTGAATACACCGTTATCGGCGATCCGGTAAATACCGCTTCGCGAATAGAAGGTCTGTGCAAGAAGTTGGATCGAAATCTAATCATTTCTCGGGCAGTGAAAGAGCAACTGCTTGCTGAACTGCCCCTGGAGAAGCTCCCGAGGGTGCGCGTGAAGGGTAAAGAGTTGCCGCTGGAGCTTTATTCGGTGAGCGGCTGAAGGTAGAACTATGAACTCAAGCGATCAAAGAATAGAAAAAGCGAAGTCCCTGATCAAAGAACGAGAACTGGATCCGGAGAACCTTGACCGGGCGGAATCCTTGCTTATTGAACTGCTGGAGGGCCTGGGCTCTGCGCCGGGTGAGTCTGCAGTCATCTCTGGTCTTCTAAGCCAGGTCCAATACTGGAAAGGGGAAGTAGCGGATTCCGGTCTACTCGAGATCTACGAAAAGGGAGTGGATTATGGTAAAAAAGGGTGCGAACTGGATGCATCCTGCATCGAGGCTCAGTTCTGGCTGGCAGTGAACTACGGCTTTCTGGGCGAAACCCGTGGAATTCTTACGAGCCTCTTCTTGATCGATCCTATTGAAAAGGCGCTGAGCAAATCCCTGGAACTGGATGAGTCCTATTTCTATGGAGGCCCCCACCGAGCCATGGGATGGTTCTTGCACAAGGTACCACCCTGGCCCATATCAAAAGGGGATAGCCGCAAAGGCCTGAAGCACCTGGAAAAAGCGCTGGAATACGGACCGGATTTCTATTTGAACCACATCTATATCGCGCAGGTATTCGCTGCCTTACGCGACAAGGAAAACGCTCGTAAACATCTGGAATGGATTCTGGAGGCCCCCCTTTCGCCCAAACATGGGCGCGAAGATCAGCGGTACAAGGAGCAGGCGAAGGGCTTGATCGAAAGAATCTGACTCCAGAAATTTCGATTGGATGAAACCCCGATTCGCCCGTTGCTCCCTGCCTCACTTCCGGGCAGCGCCGCCGGAAAGTAGCAGTTCTTCGTAAATGTTAGTTACAACGAATACTGGTTATGCTGAAAGTTCCGGATCCGTCGCCACCGTTTTCTTTGTAGTTTCCGCTGAATCCTTTCATCGTATCCAGTGGTCTTATCCATTCAATGTCGCCGGTATAGGTGTAACTTCTGCCGCTGAAACGTCCGGATGTGTAATCCTGGTCTACTGTGCATTGACCTTCGGCGCAGGATCCGCTCAGTTTATAGCCGCCATAGGAATCGGAGCCCGAGCCTGTGAGTTCCAGAGCCCATAGCCCGCAGCAGACATCTTCCTCGGTAATGTTCCATTGAATCGGGCCGGAAGAATTGGCCGATTTCCAGGTCCCCGAATAAACGCATTGGGAAGCGGAAGGAGCAGGTTGGGCCAATACCAGCGCTGGAATGCAAGATAGCGCCAGAATGGCAGCGCCCTTTAGAATCGTTCGTTTTGTCATACCCCTTTGGACGACCGCCCATGTATCATGGTCCATCCTTTTTCTAGAACATCCACGCAATCCCGGGCAAACCTCAAGAGGTCATGTCTGTTTGGACTGGAGCAGGATTCTTTTTGCGGAGGTTTTCCCGTCAGGTTATGACTACGGAATTGACTTTCTCAAGGCATCCAATTGTTGCGAAGTTCGGATTGCTAACGGCTTCTCATTTCCAAGATTTGCCCGATGACATCCCCATTCGTCCAGTTTCGTTGCGAGCGCTCGGGAGTTGTGTTAATTCTCGAAATTCTCCGTCAAGAGGGTGACAGTTTCCTTATACAAGCTCGGTACCAGGACACAAGGCAGAAAAATCACTTCGATTCCAGATCGACGTCCTCGGAAGCGGAGATCCCCTTTCAGACACTGGGACAGGCCCGGCTTCCTCGGGAGAAGCTCAAAGCGATGGCAAACTGGCTTCGGCGGCTGGACATAGAAAGCCTTCCGGACTTCGAACTCGGAGCATTCCAGTTCAGGTTGCGATATGGTCACTTCGAAAAAGGGGAAGTAAGCTATGATGTCAGCTTCCAGACTCCGGCCGGGGAAACACTGTCCCTTGCTGAATACGACCAGGTCGGAAATTCCAATGAGTTTCGGGCAAGGCGGATAAGGGACGCTCTTGGCTAAAGGATTCGCTCAGAACCATCCAGTACTATCGAGCACTATCCAAAGCGGTGAGCTTTTTTGCGAATCAGAGATCTGGGCGCTCGCAGATCTTGTTCCAGCAGGCGAATTCGCGGCGATCCGAGAACTTCTGCCGAACGGAAATTTCGCCGGCGAAGGGACGCTTACATGATCGCGCTCGTACCATCCGAGAATTCGGGATGAGCAGATGATCGAATCGCCAATGGGGCTTTCCCTGGAGAAACGATCTTCGGCGAAGCGGCGAAGCAGATCGTTACATAGTTGCTATCAATCATTTGATAGAGAAAATCTATTGAGAAATTAATCGGATAGATAAAATAAATCCTTCTTCGCTTGACAACTTTTACCTGCGACTCCAAAGTCTGTCCAGCGGGCGTTGCTTTCGTAAAACAGATGGAAGGGTCTGGCATTCTGTATGATTGCTTTCTCGCAGCCATTGCGACCCCGCCAGGAGACTACTATGAGCGAAGAACAAAAATGTCCGTTCAGCGGCAAAAAGATGCCGGTGGCGGGTAAAGGGACAACGAACAAGGACTGGTGGCCGAATCAGGTAAACCTGGGCATTTTGCATCAGCATGCGCCCTCATCCAATCCGATGGATAAGGATTTCAACTATGCCGAGGAGTTCAAGAAGCTGGACTACCAGGCCCTGAAGAAGGACTTATACGCATTGATGACCGATTCCCAGGATTGGTGGCCGGCCGACTGGGGGCACTACGGCGGATTTTTTATTCGAATGGCCTGGCATAGCGCCGGAACCTATCGCACCGCAGACGGTCGCGGGGGCGGCGGAACCGGCAATCAACGATTCGCGCCAGTAAATAGCTGGCCCGATAACGGAAACCTGGATAAGGCGCGAAGGCTGCTCTGGCCCATCAAGAAGAAGTACGGAAATAAGATTTCCTGGGCAGATCTGATGATTTTGGCCGGAAACGCGGCCCTGGAATCCATGGGCTTCAAGACTTTCGGCTTTGGCGGCGGTCGCGAAGATATCTGGCAGCCCGAAGAAGATATCTACTGGGGTAAAGAAGACGAATGGCTGGCAACCAGCGATAAAGAAAACAGTCGCTACTCCGGCGAAAGAAATCTGGAAAATCCCCTGGCTGCGGTGCAGATGGGTCTGATTTACGTCAATCCGGAAGGTCCGGACGGAAATCCCGATCCTGTGGCTTCAGGTAAAGATGTACGCGAAACCTTCAAGCGTATGGCCATGAACGATGAAGAAACCGTAGCTCTGACTGCTGGCGGCCATACCTTCGGAAAAGCGCACGGCGCCGGCGATGCCGCGCTGGTAGGACCCGATCCCGAAGCCGCCCCCATCGAAGAGCAGGGCTTTGGCTGGAAGAACAAACATGGTACCGGCAAAGGCTCTGACACCATAACCAGCGGCATCGAAGGGGCCTGGAAACCTAATCCCACGAAATGGGATAATGGGTACTTTGACATGCTTTTTGGCTACGAATGGGAGCTGACAAAGAGCCCGGCGGGAGCTCATCAATGGCAGCCAAAAAACACCAAAGAAGAGCATATGATTCCGGATGCCCATGGTAATGGCTCAAAACGGCCGCCCATGATGACTACGGCGGATATGAGCCTGAAGATGGACCCTGTCTATGAGCCTATTTCCCGCCGATTCCACGAAAACCCGGATCAGTTCGCCGACGCTTTCGCAAGAGCCTGGTTCAAGCTGACTCACCGGGACATGGGACCCAAAGCACGTTATCTGGGACCGGAAGTTCCGGACGAAGATCTCATCTGGCAGGATCCGATTCCCGCAGTGGACCACAAGCTGGTGGATGAATCCGACGTTCAAAGTTTGAAAGAGAAGATTCTGGCCAGCGGACTTTCTACTTCCGAACTGGTGGCCACTGCCTGGGCTTCGGCTTCTACTTTTCGCGGTTCGGATAACCGCGGCGGAGCCAACGGCGCTCGCATCCGACTGGCCCCGCAAAAGGACTGGGAAGCGGATAATCCGGCGCGAGTCAAAAAGGTTCTGGGCGAACTGGAAAAGATCCAGGGGGATTTCAATAAGTCAGCCTCCGGCGGTAAAAAGATATCCATGGCGGATCTGATTGTTCTCGGCGGATGTGCCGCGATTGAAGAGGCGGCGAAGAAGGCCGGCTATAAGATCAAGGTTCCCTTCAAGCCCGGTCGAATGGATGCTGTTCAGGAGCAAACGGAAATTGAAGGATGGGCGTATCTGGAACCCGAAGCAGACGGTTTCAGAAACTATCTAAAGCAGAAGTTTACCGTGGCTTCCGAACACATGCTGGTAGACAAAGCGCAGCTTCTTAAGCTCAGCGCTCCGGAAATGACGGTTCTCGTTGGAGGTCTTCGCGTTCTGGACGCTAATTTTGACGCTTCGAAACACGGAGTATTCACCGACAAACCGGGAACTCTGTCGAATGATTTCTTCGTCAATCTGGTGGATATGAACGTCACCTGGTCGCAGAAAGATGGGGATTCCGGTAGATTCGACGGAATCTACGAAGGCAAGGATGTGAAGTCAGGGCAGTTGAAATGGACCGGAACACGAGTGGATTTGATCTTTGGTTCGAATTCGCAGCTTCGTGCCCTTTCTGAAGTTTACGCCCAGGACGATGCGAAAGAAAAGTTCATTAAAGACTTCGTGAAAGCCTGGAATAAGGTGATGAATCTGGATCGGTTTGATCTGGAAACTGCCTGATCGGAAACAAGGTGATGGATCTGCATCCCAGTGATGGTGATGCAATCCAGAGCTTGCACGGCGATCCAGCCCTGGAAGCCCGTTGCCTCCGGCAGGCATAGGGCCGTTTCCGGTTCCCGGACTCGATGCAGGCAAGGATAAAGCGAAAGAGCGGCTGCCTCTAGGGGCGGCCGCTTTTTTTATCATCCACAGGACGTGGATTCGTTTTCTTCAAGTTGGCTGTGTATCCGTCATTCCTGGAACACAGCCCTGGGTCTGAATTAACGACCTACAGCAACTCGATTCAATTGAAGACGTTGCTTGATGACTTTCTCGATTCCTTTAAGCAACGGAAGCTCTTCGCGAGAAACCAGGGAAGCGGCATGACCGGGGCTGCCGGCTCGTCCCGTGCGGCCAATGCGGTGCACGTAGTCTTCCGGCACATTGGGCAGATCAAAGTTTACTACCTGAGGTAGTTGTTCGATGTCCAATCCTCGCGCTGCGATATCGGTAGCTACGAGCACTCGAACGGCGCCATCTTTGAATCCAGCCAGCGCTTTTGTGCGAGCGCTCTGGCTCTTGTTTCCGTGTATGGCGGCGGATTTGATACCGCTACTCTCCAGTTTCTGGGACAGACGATTGGCTCCGTGTTTGGTGCGCGTGAACACCAGTACCTGCTGCCAGTTACCGTCATTAATTAGATGACGCAGTAGTTCCAGTTTGCCTTCCCGCTCCACTGAATAAGCTTTCTGCTCTACAAGAGTAGCTGTGGTATTGTCGGGTGTGGCTTGAATGCGAAGCGGATTCCTTGAGAATTCGCTGGTAAGCTTTAGAATTTCTTTTGAAAAGGTGGCCGAGAACAGCAGATTCTGCCTTTTGGAAGGGAGCAAGGCCAGGATTCGGCGAATGTCGCGAATGAATCCCATATCCAGCATTCGGTCCGCTTCATCCAGCACCAGTGTTTGGATGGCCGAACAGTCCAGCTCTCCCTGGGCGGCCAGATCGAGCAATCGACCCGGAGTGGCCACAAGTATGTGGGTGCCTCTTCGCAAGTTGGCAATTTGAGGTTGGATTCCTACGCCGCCGAAAACTACGGTGGAGCGGATCTTCGTGTATCGGCCATAGGCGCGAACGCTTTCGTGTACCTGTGCGGCCAGTTCTCGGGTCGGAGTGAGAATCAAGACCTGCAGTTCGGGCTGACCCTTTGGATTATCTTTAAGTAGACGTTGTAGAATAGGCAGCGTAAAGCCTGCCGTTTTACCGGTTCCGGTCTGGGCTGCAGCCAGTACGTCCTGACCGGAGAGAATTGCAGGGATGGCCTGCTTCTGTATCTCTGTGGGTTCTGTATACCCTTCTTTTTCAATGGCACGATAAAGAGGCTCGGCCAGACCTAAAGAGTCAAATTTCATGTGTTTCCTCGCTTTTGGAAAGCTGTCTTGTAGAAGCTTCCTTGCGAGGTTGCTGCTACAACGGGGCCTGGGAGGCCCCGAATGGATTGGCAGTATTGCCGTGGTAGTTCTTAGAATTGTTGAGATTTCTTAGAATCGGTCGTTTCTAGGACGGGCTTCGTTTACTACGAGTTGTCGTCCGTCCACTTCGGATTCGGAAAGATTACTCATCGCTGCGATGGCTTCTTTCTTGTTGGGCATCTCGACAAAGCCGAAGCCTCTTGAACGGCCGGTTTCGCGGTCGGTGATAATATTTGCAGAGTCTACGTCGCCGAAGGCCGCAAATAGGTCCGAAAGGGACTGCTGAGTTGTGTCAAAGCTTATGTTTCCTACATAAAGTTTCATTTTCTTTTTCCTGAGTTAGAGAATCGCTTTGCGATCAAATAGCGATATCATGGGAAAGGGAGAAGAACAAAGTAGAAGGAAAGGCAAAGCCGGTCATGCTGCTCGGGTTCTTGCGCCGAGTCGTGAATCGAGTGATAGAAAAGCGTTATGACCAGAGTTACGGATGCAGCAGGGTTGTAAAGCTAATAACGAAACTTACGGCAGAGGCTTTATCCGGGGTTGGATTTCCTCGGTCTGTTCCCGCAGCTCCCGCGAGTCTTCGATAAGGCGGTCCGTTTCATTCTTACTCGGTAGAGAAAACTCGGGCGGCTGGTCGTTGGGCATGGACTCCGCTCCCTGGCGTTTGAGAAACAGATACATTTTCGGGTTATCCCGGGCCAGATGCAGGAGACTATAGCTGTTCCATACCAGCATCCGGACCGATGCGCCGGCCTGAATGAGCAACTGCGCGGCCTCCACGTTTCCCTGATGAACCGCCGCTATCAAAGCATCTTCCAGTTCCTCTTTGCTCCAATCCGACCTTTGCCGGAGTAGGTCCGGCAAGAATTCAGGAAATCGATAGGTAACATCCGCCAGCGGTACTGCGTGGTTCGAATCATTTTCCAGAGCAATTCGCGCCAATTCCCGGTTACGTTGATTCAGAGCATAGGCAATCATTGGTTCGGTCCCGATAAGTCGATGCAGAGAGGCCCGGGCCATACGTTCGTCTAACCCGAGCAGGCCTTCTAACTGAACCAGGTCCAGGTTTGCCTCTTGATTGAGCTTCAGATAAGTTGCAAGCCGCGCAGGGGAACCCTGAGAAATAAGCTCTTCCAGTTCGCTCTGCCGGGTGGCTGGCAAGAGTGCGACGATTTCTTTCCGGCTTGCCTTTGGAGCATGACGCATGGCGTAGACCCGGGCGCTTAGCGGGCCTTCTTCATTTCTGAAGCATGTCTGGTTCGAAGTGAAGTTTCGCAGAAGCCGCACACTTTCTGTTTTGCCTAGATCGATTGCAGTGCAAAGCGGCCTCTGGGCAAGGTACTTGTACTGGTGGTCCGGGCCAAAGCCTTTCGCCCCAAGTTTGCGAATCAGAAATTCGTCCAACATATTAAACCGAATCAAGTCCGAGTAGAATTCCCCGGCCAGGTCCGGATGTAAGGCTCCGGCTTCGATTAATCGGTGCATTCGTTGTTTCGCATCCGGGCAAAACCAGATTTTCGAAAGAAGGGACTGATCATAGAAGTAGAAACCCTGGAAAGGAGCCGGCCGGGGGTTGCCGCCAGCATCCAGATAGGCATATAAGGCTCGGGTGCATGCTGCCCCTATAGGATAACCCACCATTTCTCTGGCCAGCAGCGAATCGATCAAAGGATGCTCGGTAACAGCAGCCTGTTTTTCTGCATCTTTGTGCTGATACCGACTATAGAAACTGGTTCGCGGGTTTTCGAAGTTAATCAAAGGCCAGATTTCGGTGACCAGGTTCTGACTCAATGTTCCTTCAAGCTTCGTCAGAAGAAGTTGCAGAGCCTCGGTTCCGTTTTCTGAGAGCTCACCGTCATAGGCGTGCAGCACTGCGCGAATCATGGGGGCTGGCTTCGCGCCGGAGTCCAGTCGTTGCTTCAGCCAGTCCCTTGTCCAGGGCCCGTCCTGCTGATCCTCCTGACGTTTCTCGTCCTGACGACGCGGCTCCTCACGTTTCTCATCCTGACGATGTTGTTCCACCGCCGGGCCAGTTTCCGGCTTCCCGGTAGCTCCCCGGTCTTTCATTGCCTCCTGCAGAGCGGCTCTGCAGTCTTCGCGCCGACAATAATCTACTGCCCGGGCCCCATCCGCATCCCGGGCCGTGGGATCGGCTCCGTTTCTCAAAAGGAATCCAGTCTGCCAATCATCGCCATAGTAGAATGCCGAACTCAGCATCAACAGAGTGCTCTTCGAGTCTGTATATCTTCGATCTACATCGATGTGCTGAAGCAGGAATTGCAATGTTCCGGGACGATCAAAATGATACATGTGCGGAAAGAAGGCATAATAAAGAGCATCCTTGCTATCGACTCTCCTGTGGCCGATTTCGGCCCCCGATTCAACCAGGAGTTGAACAATTTTCAGAGATCCAGTATGACTGGCATACATGATGGGAGTGGTACCGGATCTGGTTCGGGCGTTTACGTCCGCGCCGGCCTCGATGAGAAGGCGAACAATTGGTTCATAGCGCTTACAGGCGACCATCAACGGAGTCAGGCCATCATCCGTTTTGGCATCCACCTCCACATTTCTAATGAGAAGGTCCCGGACAATCCTGGCCAGTCCACGATCCGCTGCCACATGCAATGGAGTAAGCCCATTCTTCGTCGGAAGGGACGGGTCTGCTCCTTCATTCAACAGGATCTGGATCAGATCTACGGATCGCTCATCTATAGCTGTAATTAGCGGAGTTTCTCCGTTTGCGTTCCGCGCATTAACGTCAGCTCCGTTTCGCAACAACAGGTACACCGCTCGCAAATCCCCATTCCGAACAGCAAAGTGCAGGGGTCGGTCTCCGTGCCAGTAGCCCCCGGGGTAGGATGTGTTGGGATCGGCGCCTGCCTCCAGGAGCTCCCGTACTCTGCTGTGCTGACGAGATACCGTGGCATGGATCAATCGGGGCCCGGAACCAGTAACCGAGATTCCCGGTCCCGGTAAAGACGGGGATGTAGTAGCGCAATTCGCAAGAGTCGATGCCAACAAGACTGCCAGAATGATTCGGATAAATTCGCCGGTAATCGCCCTGACCGGGCAGCAGCCCTGCATTCGTGTTGGCGAAGATCGGAGTGTTCGAGATGGGCCCTGGGTGCCGAACTGCATGGTACGATCTTCGGCAGTTAAGGCATCGGGTTTAGGCCCGACGCAGTTTTGAGGGAGCGTTGGATTGCTCAAAAAAGGCCAGGGCAGGGAAAATGGACTATCTTTCCAGGGCTTTCTCCAGTCTACTTCGCGTAATGGTCTGATTGTTGAATACCGCCGGATTGTCTGCCATACTCAGGGAATAATCGGATTGCTGCGAAAGCCAGGCTGCGAAAGAGTGCAGGTCTCCAAAGCTCCAGCCACGCTCCCGACCGTAGTAAGGAACCGGATGCCCATCATCAACGACTGTATAGAGATACTCGCCCTCCAGATAGAAGAGCCCGGTTCCGCAGTAGTCCCGGTGGTTGTGGGCAATCGAGCCCCTTAGCTTCAGGTGCTTCGCCACTTTTTTTGCCAGGTCATGACCGTAGGGTTCCTGGCTCAAGGATGCCAGTTCGGCTTTTTGATCATCGGAAAGATTCTGGGACACGAGCAAATCTGTCCTGCCAGGTTAGATTCGAGCAACTCAAAAAAAAGGAAGGGGATATTCATTGTGCAGAACGCCTGTACGAAATGGGAGGTCGAGGGCAAAAACCACCTGTTCAGGGGACCGCAAATCGAAAACTTGCTTGCTCCTTTTCGGTCGAAAAGAGTATCTTGCGGCGGTCGCATGCAATCCATCCGGTCCCACGAAGAAATCGTTTCCTACTATGATACCTGCGAATGGGACTACCAGTTTGTTTGGCATACAAGTCGCAGTCTGGCGCTGCACTATGGCTTCTGGACGCAGGGAATTCGGTCCCTGATTCAAGCCCAGGAGAATCAGAATCGCTGGATGGCGCAGGCCATTGACATCAACGGAAAGGATCGGGTTCTGGATGCGGGTTGCGGGGTGGGAGGCAGCTCAATTTACCTGGCGCAAACCTACGGATGTGAATGCACCGGTATTTCTCTGTCCCAACGCCAGGTAAACCGGGCTACGGAATCAGCCAGACGAAAAAAGATTCCCGCTAATTTCCAGGTTCAAGACTTTAACCGCACCAGTTTTCGCTCGGAGTCGTTTAGCGTTGTCTGGGCTATCGAAAGTATCTGTCACACGGCCAATAAAGAGGCGTTTCTTACTGAAGCGTACCGCCTGCTGGCTCCCGGGGGTAGATTGATTGTGGCGGATGGCTTCAGTACTACGCCAATGGAATCCCTGGAGTCCGAACAAAAGGATCTAATGCGTGGCTGGCTTGAACCATGGGCCGTGGACTCCCTGGCAACTACTGAAGAGTTTGTAGAGTTCGCTGCCCGGGCTGGCTTTGAAAACATTCAGTCGCAGGACGTAACCAACCTTGTTATACCGTCGGCTCGAAAGCTTAACAGCCGCGCAATCATGGCCACCATTCCGGCTCATCTGATGTACTGGATAGGACTTAGAAACGAAATACAGCATGGGAATTACACCGCCGGAAAATACCAGTGGCGAGCACTCCAACGAAAACTCTGGCAGTACGGGGTCTTTATGGCTCGCAAGCCAGGTTCAGCCGGGCCCGGCGCCTTCGAATGAAAAACAACCGGCCGGAAACTGAAGAATTGCAGCGGCGCATGGCGCCGTACTTCTACGCCACCGATGTGCTGGCGGATGCCGTTGTAGAAGATTTTTCTCGTATGCGGCCCGGCGAAGGAAATGCCATTCTTTCAATGGCATTGAAGCAGGGAATTGATCGGTTTCCCGAGGCGCCAGCTTCTGTTCGGGCGCTTCTTGCGGATATCGAACGTACTCCGCTATGGGCGGACTGGAGCGAAATCGAGTACGGAGCCAACACATTTATCCGTACCGGTCCTTTTGGGCCGGCGGCTTTGATGTGCCATTCGCTACCCACCGGTTATCTGGATCCGCTGAGCAGCAAACCTCTGGTCCTTTCCGGTCGTCTCGTGCAGCGTGCGCGTCGTCGTCTGGATGAAACGGCGGGCTTTGTCTACGAGTGTTGTCAGCCGGGCGGATTACGTCCGAGCGGTCGCGGGTTTCAAATTACGATTCGAGTCAGATTAATGCATGCCCAGGTGCGCCGGCTGCTTCTGAAATCGGGCACCTGGGATAAAGAAAACTGGGGGATGCCCCTGAACCAGTGGCAGATGCTGGGAAGCAATGTCTTATTTTCGCTCGCCGTGATTCGCGCATTACGTCGCTGGGGTGTTTTCATCAGTCAAAGAGAAGAGCAGGCAATGTACGCAATCTGGCGTTACAATGGATTTCTTCTGGGGATCGACCGAGATATCTTACCTGCCAATGCGAACGAATGCCATCGCATCCTGGACGTACTGGAACTGAATCGCCGGCCGGCGGACGAGCCATCCGTGCAGCTAATGAACTCGCTGCTGGATGCAGGATCGGCTATGGCAGTGGATGTGGTGGCTTTGCCTATGCGATCCTTGATTCGTTCCATGTTGGCCGGACTAACCCGAAATCTGCTGGGGGCAAGGCGGGGATCGGAACTGGGTCTTGGCTTTAATGTTTGGCAGTTTCTTCCTTATTTTATTTGGCCATTCGTGCGAACGCTGGAGCTCCTGAGACTGATTTTGCCTGGTTCCCGGTTTCTGGCAACGCATATAGGCCAGTTTGTATGGCGTCGTACTTTGAATGCAGGGCTCAAGGGCAAAGAAGCGAAATTTAATATGCCAGAGAAACTAAACTCTGGCGCGAAAGGGGAGGGCTAGTATGTCAAGAGCGCTGGCATTATTAACGGATTCCGACTGGCAGACTTTACGGTCCAGCGCCAGAGAAATACGCTACCAGAACAACGACGTTATCATTACTGCAGGAAGCGATCAAAAGGCCATATACCTCATCCGGAGCGGCTTTGTACGAATCGCCGGCGAGGTGGACGGACATTCCATTACACTGCATCGGTTGGGGCCCGATGAAAGCTTTGGAGAAATGAGCTTTCTGGAGCAACAGGGGGCCAGCGCTTTTGTGGTGGCTGAAGGCGATGTTCTGGTGGAAGCTATCGATGTCCATCGGCTGGATTCTTTGCTATCCTCCGATCCCGGATTCTCGGCGCGGGTTTACCACTCCCTGGCCGTCACCCTTTCCCAGAGACTTCGCGAAGCCACCGCCTATGTCCAGGAACTAAATGTGAACGAAGTGGCGCAGGTAAACCGGTTTCATTCCACACGAATGGGCTATATTACCCAGCGGCAAATACCGGAAGAGCTAATTGCCTCAATGGAAAGTTTCGATTCCAGTATGCGGGCCCTGCATAATGCGCTACGTCGCGGAGAAAGCATTCCAGACCTGGACACCCGGGTAGACGAATTATGCGACAACGTGATTCAGGACCTTAAACGCTTCACCGGTCCGCAGGCCCTTGTGGAGATTGGCTACGACGACCTCATGGGTTACCGGGATACGGATCAGCTACTCATTGGAATTGGCGCGTACGTGTTTCGTGAGACCTTTCGCTGGTTCATGTTGAGCGAAACTATGGCTCACTGTTATATGAAGCCGCGAGGATTCTCGGATGATATCGTCACCAATACGCTGGTTCAACAAAATCAACCCCGGGGCGATACGATTCTGGGCGAATCCATAGACCGCTGGTTTTTGAACCGGGATTTTTGCCGCGCCCGGCGGGATGGAGTTTCGCTGGCCGCATCGATCATGGCTCGACTCCTGGTGGACCGTTCTCAGCCTTTGATCCTCGGACTGGCTTCGGGCTCGGCCCGAGAGACACTGGAGTATTTGGGCCGAACCAGGAGCGCGCCATCCATCACTATGGTGGATCTCGATCAGGATGCTCTGGCCGCTGTAGCCGAGGAGCAGACAATTCCTGGTATGCAGCACACTGTAGATCTGGTGGAACAGAATGTCCTGGGACTTGTGGCGGGTAGGGGCCGGATGACTCTGGAACCCCAGGACCTGATCACGGTTTTTGGCCTCATGGACTATCTTGTTGAAAGCGAATGTATTTCGCTTCTGGATTGGATCTACGAAACACTGCAGCCCGGTGGATTCACATTAATCAGCGTCACATCTCCCAACCATGCGGACACACCATTACTTGTGCATCTCCTTGAGTGGCTCATGCACGAACGTTCGCGAGAAGACTTTGAGCAGATTATCGCGGGATCCAGGTTTGCCGAATGCAGCATTGAATGGAGCGTGGACGAAAGTCAGATATTTCAGTATTGCCTGCTTCGCAAGCCCGACTGACGATTTTGCCATGAGCCAAACCGGGGCTGACATCCTGAACTTTTGGACAGGACTGTTTTCCGCGAGATCAGTGGCGGCAGGGCTACCGGCCTGCAGATACCCGAGTGTAGAGCGAAGCTACTGGCGCGCCCAGGGCAATAAGAACAAAAGGGCTTCGGGCAGAAACGAATCCTTCGAATCGTAGGAGCATAGAGAATGAAGCCAACAGAGTCAGTAAAAGACCGTCCAGGCCGGGAAATACCCGGGCCATCCGCCGTCTTTTCCCTGAGGTATGCCCGTGAATTACAGCGCGATGTCCTGGGTCTTTCGGAGGCGTTGCGCAAAGAGTATGGCGGCATCGTAAGAGTTCCGATCCCGGGTAAGAGAGTATATGTGGTTTCCGACGCTGAGTTGGTACATGATATTCTGGTTCGCACCGAACGTGACTTCTTGAAAGGACCGGCCAATGTGCGTTTCGAGCCTCTTCTGGGAAAAGGGTTGGTTCTAAGTAACGGTAACCATTGGAAACGCCAGCGACGTCTGATGAATCCGTTCTTTTCCACAGCCGCTATCCGAAGTTTTGAGTCCCATATTCAGGGCGCCATTTCCGAAGTCATTCTTGCTGACCGTTCTTTGAGAGTGCTGGATATACATGAGCAAATGCAGCGGGTCACACTTCAAGTCATCCTGCGAAGCCTTTTCTCCGGAGAGGCAAAACGGGAATCAGAAACGCTCTTTGACTGCTTCTCGATCCTTTCTGGTTTCTGCATAAAACGCTTCTTCAATCCGTTCCCTCTGCCCCTATCGCTAGCCTATCTGGCGCAGCCGCGAGTGCGAAATGCACATCGGATGCTGGAAGAGCTACTCAAATCTCTGATTGCAAATCGCCGAGCGTCCGGGGATCGACCATCGGATCTGCTGACTATGTTCATTGAGGCCGAGGATGCAGAAACCGCGGAACGCATGACCGATGAGGAGATTCGCGACGAATTAATGACCGTATTATTTGCAGGTTTCGACACTACGTCCTTTGGACTGACAATGACATTATGGCTACTCGCCCAGAATGCAGATGCGGCCGAATCCCTCAGGAAGGAAGCACAGGAGACTATAAATGGGGATATCCCCACAGAAGAAGAAAGTCAGCAACTGCACGGGATTCGCAATGCGTTTCAAGAGGCCATGCGAATCTACCCTCCGGTGTACATGGTAAATCGAACGCCGATTAAGAGTGTTCGCCTCGGGGATTTCGGGATCCCGAAGGGCGCTCTGCTTCTGTTATCTATCTGGGACATCCATCGAAACCCCGAGCATTGGCCGGAGCCTCTGGCTTTCTTACCCGAAAGGTTCGCCGATTCAAATGCGGCCGGCGAAATACGCTCCCATTTCCTACCTTTTGGGGGCGGATCCAGGGCCTGCCTTGGCAAGAACCTGGCGCTCATGGAAGGTCCCATGATACTGGGAACGGTTTTGAAGAATTTCCGCTTTCAATCCATTGAGGGCTCTAGCCCGGAGCTGATGACCGGAGCAACCCTGGGCCTGAAGAAGGGGCTGTCTATGAAGTTGGAGCCGTTGTAGGAACAACTGAACCGATTCCGGAGTTCCCGAGGGGTATCGAAGGGCTGGCGTGACGATCAACCGCTATTTGAATTCTTTGACGTTTGCATCCGGTACGTAGTCGGAATTATTCCACTTCGTAAAACGTGCAACCAGGGATGCAAGGTACCAGCCCACGTTGAGCGCCAGGTTTGATCGAATCGAATAGGCGATCCGAGCCAGGCGAAATCGCATGAGTAGCTCCCCTGTCACGGAATCCTGGATAATCTCCTCTTTGTAGCCCTTTCCGCTAAAATCCTGGCTCTGGAATGCTTTGACGATGTGCCTCGCGGCCACCCGTCCGTAGCCCAGGGCGAATGCGATGCCTTCGCCGCAGAGAGGATCCACTCCGGCGGCATCCCCGGCCAGCAATACATGGGGACGGGCGAAATCGTTGGATGGATCAAAGAAGTGATACGGATGGCTTCGGAGTCGCGCTTCCTCGGACTGGAGACGAATTCCCTGATCGGCAAGATAGCGGGCAAGCTCCGGCTTCAGGCCGAGAAGGGGACGCCTGGTATCGATGCCGCTGTCGAACAATCCCCGGTCCATGTACACTGTGCCGTCTTGCTGGGTTGGTATGTCCCACCGGTACCCCTGTAGGCCCCGGGATATGCGCGAAAAGTCCAGAATGGCCAGCGCTGCCTTTGGACCCGGTATGCTTTCCGGGGGCGAAGGAAAGTCCAGAAGTCTGGATTTGTTGTCCGGCCGAATAGGCCAACCCAACGAATGACGCAGTGGACTGGCTGCGCCATCCGCTGCTACAGCCATTCTTGCATGATAGGTGCCGTGATCTGTTCGGATTCTGACTCCGTCCTCGTCTATGGCGGCTTCGCGAATGGGTTCCTTTTCCTGAACCGTAACGCCCCTTTTTCGTACTTCACTCGCGAGCCATTCATCGAATTCGGATCGTTGAAACACCCGCGCGATTGGATTTCCTTTAAAAGAGTAATAATGCTTACCGTAGGCCATCCGGATTTCTCGAAGGGGAACATGCGATACCGGGGGTTGCAGCCCCAGGCCCTGGAGCACCAACGATCCGTGATGACTCAAGGCGCCGGAACATACCTTGGTTCGGGGATGAGTGGCCTTCTCGAGAATCACAATGTCTCTGGCCATTTCCGGATCTAGCTTACAAAGATGCAGCGCCGTGGATAAGCCGGCGGGACCGCCCCCGACAATAATAATCTTTTTGCGGATTTCCATTCAAAGGGCCTGCCTGGGGGCAGGTTGCCAGGATTTCGGTCTGTGCCCAGTTTATTTCCCGTTTCTGCTCCACAAAACGACGCCAGGGTAATCCAGTGGACAGCCGGCGGGTCCGCAGGCATTCGCACAGCCGTTTTGGAAATTCTCAGAGGTGGAGCCCGAGATTTCCATGATTCGCTTATGGGCTGTACCTGCTGGCATGGCCAGGATGCGGCCATTATTGAGGCGGAAAAGAAGTAAAAAGCAAGAAGGAAGAAGGAAGAAGCAGGTATTGGGATGGCTAACGAAAAAGAAAAAAAGTTCCTGTTAAAAGATCATCTGTTTAATCGTGCCAGGGTTGAGGCGCTGGCCGGTGACATTCAAACGGTCTACTCTGACTTTCCCCGGAAAGATTTCGTAAGAGAAACCCTGGCCGGGTTCAAGAGCAGAGAATTAAAAGAGCGGATTCGCTGGATGGCCGAATTATTGCGAAAGCATCTTCCTGCCGACTACCGAAAAGCCACGCGGATCCTGCTAAAGCCCTTACCTCCGCCCCTGGATCCCACTCGATCCGACGATGACTTCGGAGACTTCATATACGCTCCCCTGGCTGACTTTGTGGCCCTTTATGGATGCAATGCAAAGGACCTGGAGTTCTCGCTGGAAGCTCTACGGCAAATCACTCAGCGGTTCTCTGCGGAAGATGCGATTCGCTACTTTCTGAATGCCTTTCCCGATGAAACCATGGCGAAAATTCACATCTGGAAAACGGACCCTCATTATCATGTTCGGCGGCTTTGCAGCGAAGGTCTCAGACCCCGATTGCCCTGGGCTCAGAAGATCAGCATTCCTGCGACGCTGGCTCTACCGGTTTTAGAGGCGCTTTATGCCGACGAAACGCGATACGTAACTCGATCGGTGGCCAATCATATGAACGACGTAGCCAAAGCAGATCCAGAGCTTGCGTTGAAGACCCTGGAACGTTGGAAGAAAGGCAGCAAACAGAAGTCGGCGGAGATGAATTTCCTGCTCAGTCACAGCCTACGGGGATTGGTAAAGCAGGGCCATCCGGAAGCGCTCCGTTTTCTTGGCTATAACCCGGCGCCACCGGTGCAGGTATCTGATTTCAAGGCGCCTGGCAGAGTCAAGATGGGAGATTCTCTGGATTTCTCTTTTAATATACGGGCGCAGGAGCCTACAGCCTTAATTGTAGATTATCTCATCCATTTTGTAAACAAGACCGGGAAGCTGAACTCGGGTAAGGTGTTCAAACTTAAGAAAGTGTCACTTAAGAAAGGAGAGAAAATCGAGATAAGGAAGCGCCACATGCTGCAACCAAAAATGACTACGCGAACCCTCTATGCCGGCGCTCACTATCTTGAATTACAGATCAACGGTCAGTCCCTGGGCAAAAAGAAGTTCGAGCTGGTTTAGCCGGAGGATTCTTTTTGCAGGCTATCTCAATCCGGACTTATTTCCGGGCCAACCTCTGATCCTTTCTCTAGTTACATTTACGATGCACTATGGAAGGCCCGGTCTCATCGTATTCATCTTTGCTTACCCACATGTCCGAAAATGTGCTCAGGGCGGACAGGATCGCGCCGCCTCTCCAGCTTGCCTGGGAAGCCGGAGCAACACTCAGTATATTCGGTTTCTTTTCGCCGCTGGCCACAGCAGCCAGTTGTTCCAGAGCCATTGCCGGGTCGGTTGCGGCAGGGCCCACTACCAGCAAATGTTTGGCAGCCTCCTGCCTGGAATTATCAGGAAGTGGATCGAGAACCTGCTTGAACATGGATGGCAGATCTCCCTTGCCGTCCATTCGCACGGTCCGGGCCATGTAACCCTCATAAACACTGGTGACCGTGGTATAGTTCGCACCCTGCTGCACAACAATGCCCGATGTGTTTTTGGCCGCGTACAATGCCAGCGGCGGATCCCAGGACAGATACGCGGCCGGCACATTAAACGTTTCGAACAGGATTTGCATAATCTTTTCCCGGTTTGCCTTTGACATCTGGGGCGAATGCGCGATCAGCACCGCCGAATCTTCTGGCTCTACCTTGAGTTCGTTGTACAGAAGATGATGCAGGATGCTCTCCAGACCATCATGGTCCTGAAGGTCCCCGTTCTGAATAATGTAAGACAGGTTCAGCGTGGATTTGCGTGCCAGGGCTTCTTTTCCTACATATACTCTCTTTTGCATCATTCCGATCATAGGGCCGGTATTCTTGCTTCGGCCAATAACGGCAGGCATGGACAATCTGGGCGATGCTTCGCCAGCAAATCCGGCCTGCACTGTAGCATCTTCAAGGTGGATTACAACCGTTCTTGCTTCGAGGGAAGTAACGTTCAAGATAAAGAACAAAAGACCTGGCAGCACTGTAGCTAACTTTCGATTTGTCCCGGAGGCCCGGTGGTCGCTTCTTGAATCAGCCCGGTGCCGGCCCGAACGGAACAAAGATCTACAATGGTTGATGAAACGTTTCATAGAGAACTCCCGAATGTATGGACGGGCGAAACCTGCAATTGTTTCGCATAAATCGAGAAATCTGTGGAATGAGTGCGAACAGACGGACTGTTCGTTACAGGATTCAGGGCGAGGGGGCCGAAGTCCGGCGGGGTTCAATCGGATAAGGGCGATTCGAGGAGGCCCTACATGTCAGATGTCATAGGCCGGTAATGAGTGGGGCGGCGAGTTGTTGGAAAGCGCCAGTCCAGACGTCAGAATGACGACCCGCCCGAAAGCGGGCGGGCCCTGGATTCGCTTATTTCTCGCAATCAGCTCGAATTAGCAGCTTACCCCATCCTACAATATAGAAACTGTGGTTGAAGTACTGTAGATCGATGTTCTTTAGCTCTCTGCAGGAATGACGGGCTCGCATTGCTTCCAGCTCGGTTTTGATGTCCAGAGGATCCTCCGTAGGAATCATGCTGAAAAGAAGCAGCGTGCCCTGGTTTTCATACTCAATCCTGGGGGCCCGGCTGTCTGGATCATGTTCCAGGAAAGTTTTGCTTGCCACAGGAAGCATGCAATTCCCGGCCAGAAGTGCGGTGGCCAGAGTGGCGATCAATGCTCTGTATAGTGTTGTTTTCATATGTATCCCTTTTGTATTATAAGTTTATGGCTTTCAAATAGCCATAATGTCTTGCTATAAGAAACCCGCATGTGGTCAAGGATGGATCAATGTAACAGTAAGCGCCCTGGTTTCCCCGGATCGTCTAAAGAAACTCGGAGGGCTGCGGGCGCCGCTGGAAACTGTGTGAATGCGAACCTCGGCCGCGCCCAAACTGAGAGCATGTAGAAGGTTCCTGTTACGGTGGCTTTCCAAATCGCTCAGAAATGACGTTTCTTTTATCGCCTGCGGAAGTTACTGTACCCAACTTGACGTATGCCCGGTCTTAAGCGTCTCATCATCTTTCTCTCAGTGTTTACCTCCATCCTGGCCTTGGCCTACGGCTATACCGCATACCGGCTCCTGCCGTTTTCTACCATGGAGAGCTGGCTCAGGTTTGTAGCTGTGACCGGAGTGATGATTTGCATATTGCTGGGGCCTCTTTCTCAAATCGTCAGGATTTTCTATGAAGATTCGCCGCTCAGCGACTCCATTCTCTGGGTGGCCTATGTGACCTTTGGTTTTTTCAGTATGGCCTTGTTCTTCGTCGTAGTTCGGGATCTTGGTCTCGGGCTCTATGATCTTGCTATGATGGCCATGGATTCGCCGTCCGATCTAGTAGGGAAGGCGGCCGCTCGCGCCAACTGGATGAGCGGCTTAAACCTGGCTATTCTGAGTCTTACCACCGGATTAACGGTGTATGGCTTCTTTCAGGCCAGAGGAAAGATTCGCATCAACCGAGTAACTGTATCCCTTCCTGAATTGCCGAAGGACCTGGAAGGCTTTACAATCGCGCAGATTACGGACCTTCATGTGGGACCTACGATCAAGGAACAGTTTGTCCGGCGAGTGGTGGAGGCAACTAATGCCCTGGAGCCAGATATAGTGGCGGTTACCGGCGATCTTGTGGATGGAAGCGTAGCCAGGTTGCGAAAGCATGTAGCGCCGCTTGCCGAACTAACCTCCAGTTACGGCACTTACTATGTTACGGGCAATCACGAATACTATTCCGGGGCTTTACAATGGATCGCCGAGGCGAAACGATTGGGTATGAACGTGTTGATGAATGAACACAAACTCATCCACCACGGTGGAGGGCGAATCGCAATCGGTGGAGTCACCGACTATACGGCCGGAAGCTTCATTCCTGGCCACAAATCGGATCCGGAGAAAGCGTTTGCGAACTGCCCATCCGAAGCAGTCCGGTTGCTTCTGGCTCATCAGCCAAAGAGCATTTTTGCGGCTCTGAAGGCCGGTATTGATTTGCAGATATCCGGCCATACCCATGGAGGTCAGTACTTCCCGGGAAATCTATTTGTACCCTTGCAGCAGCCCGTAGTAAAGGGACTGCATCGATTGGAGAATTCCTATTTATTCGTGAGTTGCGGCACCGGTTATTGGGGGCCTCCTTTGAGAGTAGGGACCAGGTCTGAGATTGCGCTCATCACTCTACGAAAAGGCGATCCGGAGGCCCCGTAGAATGGATCATCTTCGCTCCATAGTCGGTGCATTTCCCCGGTGATTTCCCCGATCCAGGTTGTATTTCTGTAACGTCCGATAGGTAGTATCTCTGGCTTTTTTTGCCCCAATCTCGAAACCCTGCGTCTAACATTCTAGTTCAGGAGTTAAAAAATGATCGTTAACCGTAGAAACTGCTCTCGTGGATTATTCGCTGCCGGATTCTTTACCTTTTTGCTTTCGCTACAACCCATCCAGGCCAATGAGCCGGAAACCGTTGTTCTGTTTCTTAACGGCAACCAAATCAGCGCTGGTTTCGCTGGAGAGTCCTCGCCGCGCTTCAGCATGCCCGCTGCAGTTGCCACAAGCGGAGGGTCTGGACCAATTGGCATGCAACGACCCAAAACTCTTTATGGGCAGCAGGCCGTGGATTCGGGAGGCTCGAATTTGACATACGCGGTGCAGGCCGGTCGAATTGTCGATTTCAACGCATTCAAGAAGCTGGTTTCCCATATGTTGAATCAGAAGCTTGGTGTGGATCCCACAGAGATTGCATTGGTGATGAACGAGTCATCCGCCAGTACCGATTCTGAGCGCGAACAAACCACCCGGATGATGTTTGAATCATTCGGCCTTCCTTATTTCTTTATGAGCCCGCATTTCCAGAGCTTTTCTCAAATTTCAGAGATGGCATCACGATCCACTTTTCGTGAAGCCCTGATTACAAAGGATGAATACGACGAAAAAGGGGCCGGTATCATTCATCAAAAGTCTAACTGATCCCGGTAAGCCGCCGTACCTGCAGGCCGTGGAGCGTGGCAGTCAGAGGCTTGAGCGGGTGGCAGGCGCGTTTGATCCGATTCTTGGTGCTGTGAGACTGGCTTTTCCTCTTCATCCCGGCCCTTTATTCCCTTTTCTGCACCCGCTCCAGGACGATTGCCTATTTTGTGGGCAGAAATGTGTACGGATAAGCATTTAGTTGAAGGTCCAGGCATGCTGCTGGCCCCTGAAAACCAGAAAAAGCGGTTTTCGGGCCCGGTAGCCTGGTCTGGAACTTGCACTTTCTCTGTTACGGGCCCGTTTGAGGTGGTCGTGGACTCTTACAGATTGGAAACCTCGGCAACCATTAAGAACCCTGGCAGCGTTGCGCTTCATGGAAGGTGCACAAACAGCCCGAACACAAAGAATATTACCTGGAGTTAAGAAATGAAAACAAAGCTGGAATACATTTGGCTGGATGGATACAGACCAACCCAGACCTTGCGATCCAAAACTATGGTTCGCGAGAACTTCAGCGGAAAGCTGGAAGAATGCCCTATGTGGGTTTTTGATGGAAGTTCGACAGAACAGGCCGAAGGCGGAAGCTCGGACTGTCTGCTGAAGCCCGTCTTTATTGTGCCCGATCCGGCGCGAAAGAATGCCTATCTGGTGATGACCGAAGTGTTGAATGCTGACGGAACTCCCCACGAATCCAACGGACGCGCTACTATCGACGACCATGATGATGAATTCTGGTTCGGTTTCGAACAAGAATACTTCCTATGGGACATTGACCACAACCTGCCTCCTGGATTCCCTCCCGGCGGTTACCCTGGACCTCAAGGGCCCTACTATTGCGGCGTGGGCGCCAGACGAGCCTATGGCCGTGACCTGGTAGAAGAGCATCTGGACCTTTGTATCGAAGCGGGCCTGAACATCGAAGGGATTAACTCCGAAGTGGCGGCCGGTCAGTGGGAGTTTCAGATTTTCGCCAAGGGCGCTGCGCGAGCCGGGGATGAGATCTGGATTGCTCGGTATCTGCTGGAAAGAGCAGGCGAGAAGTACGGCCTGGCCATTAACTGGCACCCGAAACCCCTGGGACGCGACATGGACTGGAACGGTTCCGGTATGCACGCTAACTTCTCCAACAAAGCGATGCGCGAAGTGGGCGATGAGAACATCTTCATCAAGATTTGTGAAAACTTCGGTAAGCACATCGAACGTCACATCTCCGTATATGGCGCTCACAACGATCAGCGACTCACCGGTCTGCATGAAACTCAGTCGATTGACAAGTTCAGCTACGGCGTTTCTGACCGCGGCGCTTCTATCCGAATTCCTGTTAGCACCAAAGTTGATGGCTGGAAAGGTCGACTGGAAGACCGTCGAACCTCTTCCAACGCCGATCCTTACAAGGTTGCCGCAGCGATCATCAAGACAACCAAGGAAGCGCTGGCCTAAGCAGCCCGCCTACCACAAATCTGAAATCGCTGGTAGCAGACTACCGGCGATTCGAAGTCAAGGGACAGGTGAAAGCCTGTCCCTTTTTCGTTTTTGAAGGCCGGCCACAGCCCCGTGGATGGGGAAATTCTCTTTACGCGGTAGCATCGCGCTATCTCTATGCGAAGAATCCAATCCTGAAGGAAGATCCATGAAATATGCGATTTTGTCATCTTTATTTGTAGCCATCTCATGTGTGAGTTTGCTCCAGGCTGGACCTGCAGCCGCGGAAAAGCCTGTAATTACCGGGGACTATGTCCGTATCCGGATGAACCCATCGCTGAAGGCCCCCACGCTGGATTATTTGTTCAAAGGCAATGAGATTGAAATTAGCCAGAAAGTGAATGGTGACTCCTACCAGGGGAATGCTGTCTGGGTAAAGATCCGATCGGACCGAACGCGCGAGGGCTATGTACATTCTGCATTTGTCGCGGAAGGTAAGGAGGCGGCGAAATTTAGACGCTCGCTGCCAGACTCAGTGAACAAGGACATTCTTGCCAAAGACTTTTCACCGACTCAAGTAGCCGCGATCGAGAAATATAGGCGCTCTTATTTTGCAGCGAAAACGGATCAAGAGCTGAGTCAGGTGTATCTGCAAACAAAGAAGCTCGCAGAGATGCTCGGTCCGGTTATTCAGAAAAAGCACGATCTCAATAACTCCGGGAATTGTTCTGAACCCTGCTCGCTAAAACTGAACTATCTATTCAACTATGTGCCCGCTGGAATTATACTAATTGGCGGCGAGGGCACTGTGGCATCATTGCAAGTAGTACCCGACATCTTTTATAGAAGGGCGCAGAGTACAAAAGGGAATTATGACGATCTGTTTTTCGCACTGCTGGGTGCCTATTACGGGAAGGATGATCCCCTGTGGCCGGCGTTTCTGGTAAGAACCTGGGATTATGGCGGGAACAGTCTGCTTGGACAGGGAATTCATCTTGATATACTAAAGAAATCAGATGCGGTCCTGGATGCCGGTAGCCTCCTGAACGAAGAGGTTGAGCAGATGCGCAACTGGACTCTAAAGGATATTGAAAGCAGTGAGTCCTATTACGAAGACAAAAATACAATTATCCAGGAAATACAGAAAATACTCTCCTCCATTAAGCTAAATGACCAGCAAAGGTCCATGCTTCAAAAGAGAATCATTCAGTTTCAATCTCCAGAAGCGAATGATATTGTTCTTAATCAGAAGGCAGGCCAGTGACCAGGCCATAATGTTTCGCTTGTCATTCTTCTTTGCCTCTGACCGGATGGTTGGGTGAAGTATACAGTAACCGTCTTTATTCTTCTGGCAACTCTGAGTTGCCAGAGTTCGTACGTTCGGGACCGAGGCGCCGATATGGCGGATATCGTGGACTTTGCCGTTCCAGCCCAGGGTTCGGCGCTCCTTGTTCAGGCAGGGATCGGCCCACTCAAGATTGGTCTGGGGCACAACAGCACATGCTTTTATGGGCTTCTTGCGGGACGATGGGGCACTCATTGCATCAATGAACAGAACTATCTTTTCTTTGATCAGAAGCTAGAGCAAGAGTCCCTTTTCTATGATTACCGATTCACCTACCGCGGCAAGCGCGCATCCATCAGCATGGCCGATATGCAGGGCAATGAAGAATGGACCAAGGCCGGTATCTTTCTATGGGCCATTGCCGGTATCAACCCTGGGGAGATCGGGGATTTCTTTGCCGGATTGTTTGGATTCGATCTCTACGACGACGATTATTACGAATTTCGCGAGGAAAGGACCAGCAAAACCCTGGATCTAACTCACAAGCCGGGAGGCAGACAATGAGTGGGCGCCATTCCAGGTATACGAAGCGAGCCGGTATGCCATCCATGCACTCTGCACACTCTATGCGCGCTCAAAGGAACCGGAGTCTGATTTTGAAGCCTGTGGCGGCATTTTCTTTATTGCTCCTTGCCCTGGTGGCGGGTTGCGTTCAGTTTCCGGAAGCCAGCAAGTATCGCATTGAACCTAACTACGAATTCGACGTAAAGGCCGGACCTTCGCAAATCAAAGCTAGCTGCAACGAAGGCAAGCTGGCTGTAGTTCGCACGCTCAGCAACAAGTCCCTGTGCAGAGTTGAATGCAAGTTGGAAGCAAACCCCACCTACAAAGAGCCCTGGCAGTGTGAGCTGGATGTTCCCGAGTCCATCGAAGCCGGCGCCACTGCGGACATCAATATTCAGTGCAAAGGCGCAAGCCAGTCCGCCGGCTGCGAAAAGGACTTCGATTATCGATTATCGGTGAACTGCGGATGCAACACCGAAGACCTGGACGCTCTGGATGCGAAGTTCACTGAGCAGGGACGCCAGAAGCTACAAAAAGCGCAGGGTAGTGGACCGGCAAGCACGGAAGGAAGTTCAGGAAACTCGGACTCCAGCGCTAGACCCGGCAGTACCGGAAGCACAGACGCGGGCTCAAAGGGCACACCGGGTCGCACCGGTAACGCCGATGGGGAACCGCGCAGCGCGCCGGGAAGTTCCGGAGCGCCTTCCGGTGGTTCGGATACAAAGAGTCCGGCTCCCGGAAACATCGACGGCGGTCTTTAAGACTGACAATTCGCTCAATCCGAAAGGCCAGGAGGTGAACGCAGCCTATCCTGGCCTTATCTGTCTACCATCGCCCCATTTGTAATCTGACGGCTTTCCAGATCGGTTTACAACTCAGGTGTGCTTCGGAGGCTTTTCGATTCCCGGGGAAGACTACGGGGATTTCTGGAAGTAACCCTCCTGATTTTGGGAGCCCGGGATCTTTAAACGATATGGGTCTCACTCCGGTGAAAAAAAACGAAAATACTGCTGTTCAGATATTCAATGCCTATGGTCTACTCTATGAACCTGGGAGCCCGTATATGCAAAATCGGAAAACAATCCTTACGATGGTTCTTGCTGGAGTTGTTTTTCTGCCGGCCTGTTCTCCGTTCCAGTTCGAGCATCATGCTTCTTTCGGCCAGTGGTACAGGGGCAAGTCCGGTTTTGATCGAGCCCTGGTATCCAGCAGTTGCCCAACACTGGAGGAGCGGCACTGGCTTTATTTGCACTTCCGTCTGCCGGAGTTAATCTTTAATCCCCAGGGAGGCTTGCGGTATCCGGAACGCTGTTTCCGTACCCAGGGTGGCGGATGGGCCTATGCAGGCGAGGGAGTGGTTACTTCAAGTGTTACAGATCACTTTACCGGTACAGATGATGGCCTTGTGGAAATTCTGTTCAGTTATCGTTCCCTGAACGTTGAGAGTTCGGTGGGCGAGCCGATGGAAGAAACGCATTTAGTTCGGGACTCTCTCGGGCGTTTGATAATCTACCCAGTTTCATTGATTCCGCGTCTGCCTTCCTATGCAATACACGACATTGTGAAAACGGCGATGATTCCCTATGCTCTTGTCCACTATACAATGATCGGCGAGACTACTTTGAAGGATAACATGCGCATCCGCATGGAGCAGCGTAAAATCATTGCCATGCCATTCTTTTACGTCGGCAATTCCCGGGCACAGCACTTATTTAGTCTCGATGTTCGCTGGCGTGGCTCCCTATCAAGCCGGACCATTGGCTTTGTGAAGTACGCTCCTAAAAATGCGCGTATTCATATACTGGGCCTGGATCATGCGGACGTTTCACGAGCCCTGGAGATGGCCAATCTGGTTGCCTCCGAACTGAAACGACGCGGCATTCCGGAAGATCGGCTGGCTGAGCCGCGAGCGCGGCTAATGAACGAACGGGAAAAAAGCATCCATAGTCGCTCCGATATGATTCATGTGGTTCTCATGGCAGCTCCGGCGGAAAGCAGAGACATGTATGAGGAAACAAAGGATAATTCTCGTCTTCTATATAAGCGGACAAGATGGAGCGACCTGGAGCCCTGACTCTTTACGCGGACTTGAAGTCCGGAAGCGGCCGCTGGCAGGCCTGTCTATCTTAACGTTCGGGCAATCGGGGGGCTGACGGTGGATCTTGATCAGAACTTGAAGTAAACGAACAGTCTGCCAAAGTTCTTAGAGTCCTTATCTACGCGATGGTAGAGAGCTTTGATGTCTTTTCGATCCAGGAATCGCAGCACCTTCTTCTTCAGCTGGCCGCTTCCTTTTCCGGGAATGATTTCCACTTCTTTGATTTTCTTTTCTACGGCTTCATGGATTATGCTTTCCAGGGCTTCGTCGATCTTGCGGCCCTGGTTGTAGATATCGTGCAGGTCTAGTTTAAGTTTTGCCATAATGTGTTACTCCTGCCTGTACCGATCGGGAGCGCCCTGCTAGCAACAAAAGCGAAATCTACTGATTTGCCTTTGAGAAACAGCGAATGCATCCAATACGTGATTGTCTACATCGTTTCTTTAGATAGAGCATCCTCCAATCGTTTGCGTGTAATGGTCTGGTTATTGAACATTCCGGGATTATCATACCTGCTGAAGGAGTAATCCGATTGCTATGCCAGATAGGCAATGAATTTGTGAACCTCATGGAGGGCCCATCCTTTTCCTGAGATCGGTACACCACTGGATGCCCATCGTGCACGAAGGTATGCATATACTGGCTGCCCTGCAGAAATAGGCCGGTCCGGCAGTAGTCCCCGTGGTTGTCAGCGATGGCTCCGTTCTCCTTTAGATGCCGCGCCAGTCGTTTCGCCAGATCCATGCCAAAGAGTTCCTTGCTCAAGTATTCTAGATCAGCCTTTTGCTCTGAGTTCAATTCCTGGCTCCCGGACATTCGCACGGAGGGCAGGGCGATCAACTGGAAAGAATACCGAGAACTATATCTATCAGAATGCAGGGAATGAGGGCTATCAGCAGATGAAATTCCGGCAGGAAGACAGCAAGGACCAATGCAACAAAGCAAACGATACGAATGATCAAGCTAGCGATAGCGATTTTGCTTATTCGGATGTTCCCCCAGGTTAAGTCCAAAAGGGAGATCCTTGTCTCTGCTCCGGGTTCGCTTCTATCAATCTCTATTTCGGAACTGCAGGCTAAAGGAGCCCCAAACGTTTGGCGAACCACCCGCCCGCTCTTGAGATGTCGGGGCAACTCTTTCGCTGTCAACCCAATCAATGATCCGATCAGGGTTAGGCCTACCAGGATGATGCTGGGAGCTGCTCGGGGATTACCTCAGTCGCAGGCAAACAAATGTATTGTTCCCAATGAACTGCTCCTGGCGATCCGTTTTCTCATGGATTGCAGCTGAGCGACCTTCGGTCATGGGCAGGTTAGGTGAATTCCGGGCCTGCGAACCGAAGGCCATCTACTCATAGTGGTCCGGACCCGGACTTCTATGTGAGGAAATGTAAATACCAATGCAGGCAGCTTGCGCAGGAAATGTTACTGCATCCAGGAGATAGGCGATGGGAATGTCTACCGGGTACAGCAGACTTCCTTCATTATAGGATCGAATCAATGGCGCTGCGCGAACATCGATGGTCCTAAGTCCTGGATTCTCCGGATCTCTGTAACAGAAGCGGTGAAGCACCTGGCCATCCGGATCCCGTGCATGCACCAGGACCGTTCCGATACTCTCCGTGGATGGAGATGCGATTTCGTTCGCGCAAGCTTTCAGAAATTCTTTCGGTCGGATTTCGCATGGATACTGATTCGCAGAAATCTCTACGGTTTCTCTGTCTCCCATAGATGGGAGGCAGAAAATGGAGTACTCGGGTCGGTCGTAGGGATGGTCCAATACGCGAAATCGCGCCGAGACAATTAAACGATCCGATTCATGGCCGATAAACAAAATGGCCTCGGGACCGATGGCCAGGTTTTGATCCCTGCTAATTCGCGGCTGGGCCTGGCTTCGCCATTCATTTGCAAAGAAGCAAGCCGGTAATAAAAGAAGGATTCCCGAAATCAGGAAGAGGGACCGTCTCATGTTCTATAGCCCATCGTTTTGATTTGTCCCTGCTGGAGAAGCTCTGGCACTGGTCTTTGCGAAATACTCTGGGACCGAACTATCATAGATAGAATTCAAATGAGATATGTATCTGATCACGCACTGCATTTTTAGATCCCTGTCCACATAAATGTAGTCCTGTGCTTGGCTCGGGCTTAGACTGAGCAAGAGCATTTCAAGAAAAGGCCAAATGATTCTGTGCCATTCATGAAGGGGCACCCCACCTCATCCTGTCGAATCGTAACTCTAGCCTGTTCGTTCCACAGCATGGCCTCCGTTGCACAATTCAACGAAGAAAACAATAGCGGTAGCCCGGGCAAAACCAGGAATCTCTGGAATGCGAATTTCAGATTCTCCATTGAGAATCCAAATCTGCTACAAGCCAATAATTCTGGCATTACCATTGTCAGGCCCATTCCACGTTGCGGGCTGAATATCTTTGTCCTGAGGTCTCGTGGGGTCGGCAAATAATTCTCCTTTCAGGTCGAGATTCGCCTTGACCGGGCTCCATACCTCCGCCGCAATTCTTTATCTGGAGTGGTCTAAAATGAATCTGCAATCCTCGAATCGAATTCTCGTACCTATGGAATGGCTAAGAAAGGGGATCCTGGCTCTCGCCCTGCTCACCATGCCGGGTTGCATAAGCTGGATGAGTGGCAACGATGCTAGACTGGACGATTCGCAATTCAGGGCTGCCCGCAACGTGGAGGAGGTAACCGTTTCCTTTCGGTATAGCAATGTTGACTATTCCGCAATGGAAAGGGACAAGACCATAGAGCAGCGCTATGCCCCTCAGCTTCAGAGGTATATGCAGCCTGGAATGGATGCACTTGTATCCAGGGGTGTCTTCAAAAAGGTGGAATTCGTCGGAATTAATCGGGCGGAATCCGGAAATCATTTAGAGATACTCCAGGAGGAGATATCGGGTGCATGGACAATGACCAATGCTGTGATTGCGGGGCTCACGTTGAACTGGATACCGACGTATACTAATCCGGACCATCGATTTGTGGTTAACTACTATGAGGAGGGAGAGCTCCGAAAACAGTATGAATATACCTTCTCTTTCCACTCCCTGAACTGGAATTTGTTTCTTCCAATTTGGCTGATCTCGTCAAACCAGGACACCAATGACTCCATATACGCGACTCTATTTTCATATGTTGCCCGGGACCTGATTAAGGATAATGTGATCTAATTGAAATACGAATACTGGAATGAAGTTCGTATTTGATTCCTGGGGCACACAGCTTTGACACCAGTCGTGCAAGGATCGGCGGGATTTTCGGCAAGGAGCCTCACACTCATTGATCGCGGATTCTTCGCTGCCGCCTTTTTGCTGGCGAGGGAAACGGTTCTGGCGGGGACCAAGAACATATTTGTTCTGATGTCGCGGGGGAAATGGATGCCGGAAAGCGGTGAATTCACTGCCTACAGGACAATACTCTTTCTCTGGAAATAGGCTCCTGACCCCTCCGCTCCTTACCGTTTAGACCGGGCGCTCCATTCGATTTAGGCAGTGCATTAGGAAAACCATCCAGGTAAAAAAACTAGCCGCAAAAGAAGTTTTCCCGCAGGGGAGATGGGCGGCCCATGGTTCCCATGATCACATTCTTTCGAAGTCTGGGACCGGGCCTGCTATACGCCGGCGCCGCCATCGGCGTTTCTCATCTGGTGCAATCCACCCGTGCCGGCGCGGAGTACGGCTTTCAGTTGATCTGGGTGATCATAGTCGCAAACGTAATCAAATATCCATTTTTTGAAATCGGCCCCCGGTATACAGTGGCAACCGGCAAGAGTTTGCTGGAAGGCTATCGCGAACTGGGCCGATCCGCGGTGATTCTTTACCTGCTAATCACGATTGGTAGCATGTTTATCGTGCAGGCTGCCGTCACTGTGGTCACCGCCGGTCTGGCCGCACACATCTTCAGAATCGAGATTCCGCTATGGGTCATTAGCTCCGGTCTTCTGGCTATTTGCGGGGCCATTCTGGCCATCGGCCGATATAAGCTTTTGGATCGATCCATGCGATTGATTATCCTCACGCTTACGGTTTCGACGATCATCGCCGTTGTATCCGCTTTCAGCTCTCCGGCGCCATCACCGGTCGGGCCACTCAAGCAGTTCGATTGGAGCGATGCGGCCAGCATTGCCTTCCTGATTGCTCTTGTGGGCTGGATGCCGGCGCCCATTGACATATCGATATGGCATTCCCTGTGGACAATTGCGAAAAAGCGGCAGGATGGACATCTGCCATCCATGCGCGATGCGATCCGCGATTTTCACGTAGGTTACTGGGGCACCACTTTTCTCGCAGTGTGTTTTGTTTCTCTGGGCGCTCTGGTTCTTTACGGGTCCGGGGAGGCCCTTTCGCCCAGGGCCGCCACGTTTGCCGGTCAATTAATCGAGATGTATACGAAAAACCTGGGCCCGGCCTTCTTTGTCATTATCGCCATCGCCGCTTTTACGACCATGTTCAGCACCACACTGACGGTCCTGGATGCGTATGCGAGAAGTTTGCGCCATGGTTTGATGGTTCTTCGCCATGGAACGGATCCGGAGCTCTCCGCAGAGCAGGACGATAGCCGCTCCAAACACTACTGGCTGCTATTGGCTGCACTTATCGTCGGCAGTCTGATCATTCTGGTCTTTTTTCTCGAGAATATGCGCGGCCTGGTAGACTTCGCCACATCCATCGCCTTTCTAACTGCGGCCGTCCTTGCCTATCTTAATCTTCGGGTGATGAGCAGGCCGGATGTCCCGGATGAGCATCGTCAGGGCCCCATCGCCCGCGGACTGGGCATTGTGGGTCTCGTATTTCTGGTTCTGTTTAGCTTTTATTACGTCTTTGTTGAATTCACCAGCTAGTACTCGACGAGTAAAAAAGTCCCTGCGACTCGCCGCGCCAGCATTACTCAGCTGAAGTCCCGTTTCGCGATCCACTTTCTCAATACGTCTTCTACTTCGGGTGGGTAGTGGATTTCTTTCGTGAGCATATAAGTATTGCCCCCCGAATATCTAATCCGCAGATGCATTATTCCGCTGCGAAGCTGGACGGACATCAATTTGTAAGGGTCATTTAGAAACTCCTGGTATTCTTTTTCCCCCCGGAAGTATTCATCGTCTGTCAGTATGACTTCTTCTCCGGAGTCGGTATCCTGGAAGCGGGCGATAATGAGCTTTTCGGGATCTGCCAGCACGTCGGCCAGGCGTTTCTTTCGCCAGGCTTTTCCCAACCGGCTTGCCAGATAGCCTCCGCCGATGAGCGCGGGCAGGCCCAGTCCGAGTACTATCGAACCTTCCAGGGGCATATCTGAAAAAATCAACATCATGGCGCCTGAAAAACATCCGCCTATGCCCAGAAGTATGAGCAGCCCTACAAAGTGACCCTGGAAATTATAGCTACGCTTACTTTTCATCGTGATTGGGAAATAAAGTAATCGGGACCGGCGGCCCGTCTACACCATTCGCGGAAAAAATTGTTACGCGTAGCGAAATCTTTCCAGACGTTAAGCCCTGAGCCAAAGGAGCAAGTCGATCAAAATCCGGTCCAGAGTCCTGGCCGCGAGCAGTCTATAAGGTGAACCAGGCCCGAAGCGCCGTCCGAGCAGGGATGGTCGAATAGTGGGCGCAGGAAATCCACAAAGCCGAACTTCCTCGAAGGATAACAGGGCCAGGCGGACAATCATCGCAGGCAGGGCAATCGCAGTTGTGCCAAACGGGCACGGCCGACGAATGATTCAATCCGCCGGGCTGCGTACCTACCTACCGAGTCTAATTGTCAAGACAGGAGCCAGCAACCGTGTGACCGTGGCGGCGCTATATTGGTCCCGGGTGGGCTGACTCCGACAGCGCCCAATCCGCTTAGGTTCGGGTATCGAAAGCTAAAGTCCTGGTGCCTGTTTGTTTTTCTGCGGCGCATAGGAAAATTTCCTTAACGGCGGAGAAATCGATTGACGGAAAACGCTGGCGAACAAGCGATCCTCATCGCTCTCGCTGAGCGGATTGCATGCGAAGGAGCGAAATCTATTTTAGACATGGCCCTGCGCGCCAGTTTAAGCGGAGGAAGTCGTTGAAAAAGAAATCTATGTTTTTTCGGCGGCGGTTATTGGTTTTGATTCTGGGGATGACCACTCTTACGGTCTCCTGCTCAATGTTTGAAGAAGAGGACAACAAAGACGAAGAGACTTTGCTGGTTTTGTGGGCTCTTGCAAACTCGTTGCAATACAAGGATAGCTGCAACTACTCGGGTAGCAACTACTGCCAGGACTCCTATGGATTTGGAGGTGGCGCTCAAAACTGTACCACCGGTACATATCAGACTACGCCTTGCTCAACGTCCAACGTGATCGGTTCGTGCCGGATTGTGAACAGCAACGGGTTGACCTCTTCCGGGTTTATACTCCTATTCTATACGGGTTTTGCTACCCCGCAAAGCACCTGTTCAGGATTCGGGGGAACCTACTCGGCCTCCATTCAGGCCATGTAAGGCCGGGGGCCGTCGCGCTAAACGAATGGAAGCCGCGGCCCCGTTTTCGGTGAGCCTGGGACGAACGAAAGGGAGCGGTTCGGTCCACTGGCAACAAACAGGATCATTCAGAAAGGATCACAGCAAACGCCGAGGGAATACTTCAGAGCCAGCGGTCGGCCAGCTTGAACGTAACAGGCAGAACGGTGACGATGAACAGAGCTACTGCGATAATCCAGCGGTGGATCCTGTTCGTCTGGGCCGCAAGTTCCAGGATTTGCTGGCTGAGGTTATTCTGAAGCTGATCGATTCTGCGGTTCGTTTCATCTATACGCATGTCCAGCCTCTGGAAGGCGTCCCGCACTTCCATGCGTGAGCGGACCAGTTCATCTTCCAGTCTGCGGTTCTGTTCTTCGTTGTTGTCCATTCTGTGTTCCAGAATTCCCATGCGAGTTTCTAAATCACTCATACCTCTGAATGTCTTTTTCAGGGTAACCGTTACGGAAAAAATGGAAGGATTTGCCAGAATTGGCAAGGAAAAACCGGGCGCAGGGGGCCGGGTTCGGCTAACGGCGTATGCCGGGTTTTAATGCGAACTTCCGGCGGGCGCCGGATCAGAGATAGCGATCCGCCAGCTTCAAGGTAATGGGCAGCAATACCGTAATGACGGTTGTCATTGTTGCCGCTGCCGTCACAATCCAGCGATTGGTTTGGCGGAGCTCGCCAGACATATTCAGAATCTCTCGCGAGAGTTCAAGGGTTTGACCGGTCATCTGGTTGGATAGCTGATCAAAGCGCTGATCCATCCTTTGATTCGTCTCATCGATGCGACGGTTCGTTTCATCAAGTCGCTGATCCATCCTTTGATTCATCTCATCCATACGCATGTCCAGGCGGTGGAAGGCGTCCCGTACTTCCAGGCGTGAGCGGACCAGCTCATCTTCCAGTCTGCGGTTCTGTTCTTCGTTATTGTCCATTCTGTGCTCCAGAATTCCCATGCGTGTTTCCAAATCACTCATACCCCTGAATGTCTTATTCAAGGCTATCGTTACGGAAAAAATGGAGGGATTCTACAGGGTTGGCAAGGAAAAATCGGGCGCAGTGGCCGGCGCCGTCCGTATAACGTTCCGCAGACAGGCATTATCCGAACTCCGGCAGCGCTGGGCGACCGCCGTGGTTCGTGTAATTATGCGGGACCGGCTTTAACCCGAACTGCGGCAGCGCCGGGCGAGCGGCCGGGTTTGTTTAATGGCGTATGCCGGGCTTTAATGCGAACTTCACCGAGCGGCCGAGTCAGAGCCAACGATCCGCCAATTTGAAAGTGATGGGCAACACAGTTACGAGGAACAGGGCTACTGCGAGAATCCAGCGATGGAGCCTATTCGTCTGGGCCGCAAGTTCCAGGATTTGCTGGCTGAGCTGATCAAAGCGTTGATCCATCCTCTGATTTGTTTCATCGATCCTACGGTTGGTTTCGTAAATTCTATGATTCGTTTCATCCATACGCAGGTCCAGCCTCTGGAAGGCGTCCCGCACTTCCATGCGTGAGCGAACCAGTTCATCTTCCAGCCTGCGGTTTTGTTCTTCGTTGTTGTCCATTCTGTGTTCCAGAATCCCCATGCGTGCTTCTATATCACTCATACCGCTCAATGTCTTATTCAAGGCGATCGTTACGGAAAAAATGGAGGGATTCTACAGGGTTGGCAAGGAAAAATCGGGCTGTGTGTGATGGGTTCGTGTAATGACGTAAGACTGGCTTTAAGGCGAACCTTGCCCCTTGGGACGGGGCGGTTCAGGCAAATACGCCTGGGAGCCCTTAAGTCGAACCAGGGCCCAGGGCGGAGCCGAGCGGCCGGATCAGAGATAACGATCTGCCAATTTGAAAGTGATGGGCAGTAATACAGTGATTGCGGTTGTCATTGTCGCGGCCACCGTTACAATCCAGCGATTGGTTCTGCGGAGCTCGCCGGACATATTCAGAATCTCCCGGGAGAGCTCAAGAGTCTGACCGGTCAGTTGGCTGGAAAGCTGATCTATCCTTTGATTCGTCTCATTGGTACGGGCGGCGAGCCTCTGGAGGGCATCCCGTACTTCTATGCGTGAGCGTACCAGCTCATCTTCCAACCTGCGGTTCTGTTCTTCGTTGTTGTCCATTCTGTGTTCCAGAATCCCCATGCGTGTTTCCAAATCACTCATACCCCTGAATGTCCTATTCAAGGCTATCGTTACGGAAAAATTGGTGGGATTCTGCAGAATTGGCAAGGAAAAACCGGGCATTGTCTGTTGGGTCCTTGAAACGTTTCAGAGGCGGGTGTTATGCGAACTTTAGCGGCCCACCGGTCTCGTTCGTCTAAAGGTTCGATTCTGCCCAAAAGCCGTACTTCGCCAATAGTGCCCGCGGTTCGTGTAATTGCGCGGGACCGGTTTTAAGGCGAACTTCGGCGGGGCTGAGCGCGCGGCGTGGTTCATGTTATGGTGCGGGACTGGCTTTAATGCGAACCTCGGCGGATGGGACGGGTGCGTCAAAGCCAGCGGTCTGCCAGCTTAAATGTAATGGGCAACACGGTGACGATGAATAGAGCTACGGCGAGAATCCAGCGATGGAGCCTGTTCGTCTGGACCGCAAGCTCCAGGATTTGCTGGCTGAGGTTACTCTGAAGCTGATCAATTCTACGGTTATTTTCATTAAACCTGTGGTCCATCCTCTGATTCGTTTCATCGATCCGACGGTTCGTTTCCTGGATGCTACGGTGGGTCTCACCAAACCTGTGATCCATCCTTTGATTCATCTCATCTATACGCATGTCCAGGCGTTGAAAGGCATCCCGTACTTCCATACGTGAGCGAACCAGTTCATCTTCCAGCCTGCGGTTTTGTTCTTCGCTGTTGTCCATTCTATGTTCCAGAATCTCCATGCGTGCTTCTATATCACTCATACCCCTGAATGTCTTATTCAAGGCTATCGTTACGGAGAGAATGGAGGGATTCTATAGGGTTGGCAAGGAAAAACCAGGCGCAGGGTCCGGCGCCTGCGGTTCGGATAAGGGTTCAGAGATCGGTATTATGCGAACCTCCCGGGGACACGGTCTGCTTCGTCTAATGGTGTCGAACCGGTTTTAACCCGGACTGCGGTAGCGCTGAGCGCACGGGCGGGTTCGTGTAATGGCGCGGGACGGGCTTTAATCCGAACCTCGGCGCCTGCGGTTCGGGGCAGTGCGTGTAAACACGCGTGAGAGCCCTTAATGCGAACTTCCCGGGGACACGGTCTGGTTCGTCTAATGGTGTCGGACCGGTTTTAACCCGGACTGCGGTAGCGCTGAGCGCGCGGCCGGGTTCGTGTAATGGCGCGGGACTGGATTTAAGGCGAACCTCGGCGGATGGGACGGGCTTTAATCCGAACCTCGGCGCCTGCGGTTCGGGGCAGTGCGTGTAAACACGCATGGGAGCCCTTAAGTCGAACCAGGGCCCAGGGCGGTGCCGAGCGGTTCGTCTAATGGTGTCGGACCGGTTTTAACCCGAACTTCGGCAGCGCTGAGCGCGCGGCCGGGTTCGTGTAATGGCGCCTGACCGATTTTAACCCGAACTCCCGGCGGTTGCGAGCACCCGGACCGGGTTCTAGGAACGTTTTTTATCTGCCTATAAGCCGTACCTGCACACAGGGATGCCCGGCCACGAGCATCTGCGCCATTCAACGGGGATGCAACAGATACGCACGGCCAGCCGATGATCAAGCCGAGCGAAAGAGCTCCACAAGATCGATGTCCGGAGAAACGTTCTTTTTACCGGCCGAAACCCATAGAGGCTCGGAGCGATTGATGGCTCCGGCGTAGGCCCAGGCAAAAACGGGAAGAACCGCTTCTTTGCCAGTCTGCAAATTGCTGCGGGCAAGTAACTCTTCAAACTCCTGTGGATTGCGGTAGCGTGCCAACCAGTGTTCGAGATGATCCCGGGCCGGTAGAAGGTCCGACTTCGAGGAATTGCATTTCTGATCGGCCAGGACGAAGTTGTGTCCCACATCCCAGGGATAGCGCGACCAGGGGACAAAATGATCCACCGCAGCCTGGTTCTTCGCAGATTTGATAGGCCTTTCGCAATAGAAGCAACGTCCTTCCTGAAATTCCAGCAGGGCGCCGCGATAGGACTCCAGATTCTGGCGCTCCGTTTCGAACAGAAATGTGTGTAGATCTCGCCCTCCGTCGTTCAAGGCTGGGTTTAGGCGAAGTACCATGCGATACCATTCAGTGCGGGCCATTCCTGTAATCAAACCATGGAATCGAGCAAGACAGAAGGCCACATTCTCGCAGAGTTCGATTTGTCCGGACCCGATAATATTATAAAGAAACGGTATCTTTTCTCCACCGATGACCTGAAGCAGCTGTAGCGGGTATCTTCGTATGATCTTCTCAACTTCCCTGTGCGTGGACTGCCAGTCCTCCGTTCGCGCTTTGAATGCATGGATGGATTGGTTACTGGCATGCTCTAGCAGATGGATAACACCTGCTTTGCCTCCCTTCATCTGATGGAGCGGAGAACTCAGGGCCGGATGATTTCTGGATTGATTCCAGTAGAGTTCAATGAATCGTTCCGCAAGTTCGGAGACCTCGATGATGCAGGGTTTGCCGGACCAATCGTTCTTCTGAACGGCAATGTCAGCGATGGCATGCAAAAGCGCATATTTGTAGGTAGTGGTGAATCGACCATCGGCCAGTAGCCCCTGGATGCGTTCCAGAAAACGGATCTGTTCTGCGGATTCGACAGGATCTATGTCCAGAGCATGGCGCAAAAGAGCGATGTTGTCCTTCTGTGGCTGTGTCATACGATGTGCTTGCTCTTATCGTGGCCGGATCTGCATGGGCCGATTTCCCGGTCGCCAACCGCATTGGTAACTTTCAGTCTGTCCCTGAATCCTGCATACACTCAGGGAAAAATCAAGTAAATCGCGGACATCTGAATCATACACCGGTGGGCGTCAGTGTGCAAACCTGGCAATGCGCCGAGAATAGCCCATCCCGGCGTATTAGCCTGGCTCTATGAATGCTCCGGAAGCATGCCAATGAGCGCCATTAGAATCGCTTCATATATAGCATCAAAGTCCGTCGCCCCCGCTGACTCCGGAGAGTAAAGAACAATGAGACCTCCGCTGAAGTAGTTTGCCTTCTCCGTTTTCAATCCGTCGAAATGGTGAAGGCTGGGAGGATTTAGTTCCAGTTCCCGATCCTTTGTCCATGCTCCGTATAAGCGCGGCCGACCGTCCATGTATCCAAGGGAGATTTCCAGGTCTGCGTTCTTATTCGTTTGCCGCATTGTTCCCGGTAGGTGAGTGGCCATCCAGTAATACTGCCTTGGAGAAAAGCGCGTGTTGATTGAGCCGTAGTCCGGAACATAGGGGCCCCAGTCCCGTTCTTTGCGAAGAATCTCTTCGGTAATGGCCGCGAAACCGCCTTCGAAGGCACGAAGAGCGCTATATGCATCCCAGGCCGAGAAAACTCCGGTTCTCATGAAATCCTGCATTTCATCGTTCATGGTCTATGGCCTCTCGAACCAATCGTAATTGTTCTTCCAACAAATCCAGCCTTTCATGGGTATTGGTAGCTGCCCCGGTTGCTATTGGTGGAAATCCCAGGATTTTCTGCTCAATGCATCCGCAATAGGCGAGAGCAAACGAACGCCAGCCCGGGCTTTCTTCCTGATTGTAGAACGATTTTCTTAGACTCAAGAGCACATCTCTCCATGTGATGTGATTGATCTTAAGGACGGACTCCCTCTCGAGGCCAGTTGCCTGGAGAGCCAACCAGGTTTCCAGGTTTTCCTGACGAAGCAGAATCAGATCTGACCAGCTCTCGGAAGGGGAGTCCGGGAAGTTCTCGCGTAGCGCCAGGGCTGTACCCGGGGTTTTTGAAAGACCGGGGTCATCGATCTTGACTTCAATATGAGTCCTATGACCGCATTTCCATTCAACCAGGATATCAGCCCTGAATCCTTTTGCCGTGATTACCTCCCGCCACACCTGCGGGTAGGAAAGATCCTGAATCTCGGGACATCCTCTTTCAAACAGGTTGCGATTGAAAATGCCCGAGGAAGTTTCGATCATATGGGCTAACCAATCGGACCAATCCTCCTCACGACTTAGCCGGAGGGGCCGAAAGCGAGTCCAGTCGCCGAACGCTGGATCTCTTCCCAGGTTACCGAGTCGATGGTTGGAGTCCTCTAATGCTGCTAGCAGTGTATTCAGGCTGCGTTCTGCGGCCATGCGGCGGAGCTGAAACCAGGGCTCGCTTTTCCTCCAGTCATCGCTGCTCCAAATTTCATTGCGGGCAGGTCCAGGATTCGGGATGGAAGCGTATTGCCGAATCCAGGGATCAAGGATTTCCCACAGGAAACGATTCATAGCTGTTTTCTGCGAATTCATTGGAGTGCTACCGTGCAGATTAACCCTCGGCCGGCCATATGCAGGGAACCGCGTGGACAGGGAGGTCCGCAATCCAAATTCTTGACTGGACCTTTACTGTCTCACCGCCATCCTAAAATAGAGCGATGAGCGATCAGGAAAAAGATACCGTAACCATCATTACCTCCGTTAGCCTGCCGGATGTGCACTACGTTCCGGAAGGTTACGATCGCTACGGTCGCTTTGCCATTCTACAGAGCGGAAACTTCTGGTTTGGTGATGAAAGAAGCAGCCATCCCTATTGTCGCATAGGGTTCTATTATGCAACAATTGGCCGGCAACTGTATTTGAGTCCCAGAGGCGTGGCGTACGGATTCGAGCAGGAGCTGACGGCCGAGCTTCTGGGGTATCTGCTCCGGAAGTTGGGATGGCGTGGGGCGAGGTTGGTTCGTGGGGAGGGGAGAGGGGAGGAGCCTTTAGACAGATGGCGAGTCCGGCAAGCTGCCCGAAGGGGAGGCGGGCCAGGGCCCTCGGGACAACCTCAATAGGATACGAACGCATCCTCTCATTCTGTACCGGGGCTAGAGACGCCATTTAAAGGAGAAAGCTATCAATTAGCCCTCTTCTGATGCGCTGCGTTTTTACTGCTGGATTGCGCTTTCGCTCGTTTCTGCCCCACCATGAAATCGCTAATATCCTGTGGAGTGTTTAGTTCCAGAGCCTCGATGATCTCCCGGGCCAAATTTTCGGCCCGATCAATGACACCGGCCAGCCGATCCTGAAAACCGCCCTGACCGTAGCGTGTCTTGTAGCGCAGAATGCGAGCTATTTCCCCTGGAGTAAGCGACAAATCCTGACCCTCCAGTCTACTCTGTAGCAATCTGAGCAGGGACTGCCAGCCTCCGCTGCCCTCGATGGGGCGCTTGAGCAGCCGAGTTTGGGCTTGCGTTAATTCAATACAAATTTTCATTCCCATGTTTATCCTTCCGTATTAAACCAAGCGGTGGACCCTTCTTGATATCTGTTGTAATCAGGTCCTGGACCTTATCCTGCCGATAGTTTTCCGTTGGTCGTGTACTGCGGTGTACTGTCGGCTCTGCCCCAAAACCTGTCACACCCCCGGCGCATACTTACGGAAAAGTTCGGCTTAAAGCACCATTGGAAAGCAAATGCATTGACAGTTAACGATTGCAACTATCTTTCTTGGTGCCGGGGAGTTTGCATCCACCAGAAGAATTCCGGGGCTGGCTTCCGTTGACTGCCGCGGGCCGAGACAAGGAAGCTGACAGCATACACATGACAACAATACCAGAACAGGGACAACTTGTAGAAGTCCGAAACAGAAAATACGCCGTAGTGGACGTGAGCGCCGGCCATCCAGACGCAAAATCGCTGGTGTCCGATGAAGGCCATACTCTGGTGCGGCTTGCCAGTGTGGAGGACGATGGTATTGGTGAAGAGATTTCCGTAATCTGGAACATTGAGCCCGGGGCGCATATCTTCTCCGAGGGAAGTCTTCCGGCTCCGGATGGATTTGATCCTCCATCGGAGTTTGAATGCTTCATGAATGCGGTACGCTGGGGAGTGATTTCTCCCGGGCGAAGCCGAGATTTGCAGGCCCCCTTTCGCGCTTCGGTGGATGGAGAAGCGTATCAGCTCGAGCCCCTGGTGCGAGCGCTGCAGATGCCCCGCGTAAACATGCTCATAGCCGATGACGTGGGTCTGGGAAAAACCATTGAGGCAGGGCTCATCGCATACGAGCTCATGCTGCGGCATAAGGCCCGTAGAATGCTTATTGTCTGTCCCGCTTCATTGCAGGTGCAATGGCGTGATCAAATGCGCGATAAGTTCGGACTGGATTTTCGCATAGTAAACAGCGATTTAATGAAGGAGCTCCGGCGAACCCGCGGTCTCCATGTGAACCCCTGGTCTCATTTTCCTCGTTTAATCACTTCTATCGATTATCTCAAGCGTGAACGACCCATGCGCCTTTTTCGTGAGGTTTTGCCGGGCCCGGATGAAGACATGTTTCCCCGCCGATTTGATCTATTGATTGTAGACGAGGCCCACAACGTAGCTCCCCCGGGTACCGGAAAATACGCTACGGATTCTCAAAGAACCATGGCCGTTCGCAACATTACCCCCCATTTTGAGCACCGATTATTTCTGACGGCCACACCTCACAATGGCTATTCCGAGTCCTTTTCGGCGCTGCTGGAGCTCATTGACGATCAGCGGTTTGCGCGAGGCATTGAGATTAAGCGAGAACTAATCAATTCCATTATGGTGCGCCGGTTGAAAACGGACATTGTGGATCCAGACACCGGCAAAAAGAAGTTCCCGGAGCGAAAGCTTATCCCTCTGGAGATCCAGTACACAGACGATGAAAGGGAGGCGCACAGCCTTCTGCAGCAGTATACGGAAGCCAGAAGAGAGTCGGACGATGGCAGCCGCATGGCGGTGGAATTCGTGCTTATTCTGCTCAAGAAGCGATTGTTTTCCTCGCCTGCTGCCTTTGGAAATACACTTAGAAAGCACGTTAAATCCCTGACCAGGCCACGGACCGGCTCTCGGTCTCGAAAGACCCCGCCTGTCAGCTTCCTTAAAGCCTACATGGCCCGGGTGGACGAAGACTACGATAATGAAGAAGAGCAGGATGAGGCCACACTTGAAGTTATGGAAGCAGCGGCCCAGTATCAGATGGAGCTGCGGCCTGCCGAGAAGCAACTGCTTACGAAACTGGAAAACTATGCAGAATCCTACCTGGGCCGGGCAGACTCCAAAGCGGAGGTCTTGCTGCAGTGGATCAAGGATAACCTGTTTACGGACGGCAAATGGAATAATGAACGTCTCCTAATCTTTACCGAGTACAGAGATACACAGAAATGGCTGTACGACCTGTTTGCGGCCAATGGCTTCTGCGAAGAGGATCGCACACTACTTCTGCACGGAGGAGTGCCCCACGAAGATCGAGAGCGCATCAAGGCGGCCTTTCAGGCCCATCCGGATATGGCGCGGGTACGAATCCTGCTGGCCACGGACTCCGCTTCCGAAGGCGTGGATCTGCAAAACCATTGCTCGAAGTTGATCCATTACGAAATCCCCTGGAATCCCAATCGACTGGAGCAGCGCAATGGTCGCCTGGACCGGCACGGTCAGAAGGCAAGCGAAGTGCAGGTCTTTCACTTCGTGGGCGCAGGCTACCAGGATTCCCGCCCTGCGGGTCTTGGAAAGAGCCTGGAAGCGGACCTTGAATTCCTGTTTCGCGCAGCCAGGAAAGTAGAGACCATTCGCGCGGACCTGGGAGAAGTCTCGCCGGTGCTGGCGGAAAAGGTCTCTCAGGCCATGGTGGGCCGGTCTGTGGATCTGGAAGCTATCAAGGTAAAGCAGGACTCCAAAGCAAGAAAGCTTGTTCAGTGGGAAAAAGACCTGAAAGAAAAACTCAGGCAATGTAGAGATCGTGCAGAGGAGACTCAAAAAGAACTGCATATTTATCCGGACCAGATGAAAGCTGTGGCGGATCTAGGACTGCGTCTGGCAGGTAAGCCGCCTCTGGAAGAATGGACCGGCTTCCCGGAAGGCGCGGGCAGGGTATTTCGCCTGCCTGAATCCTTGAGCGGAAGCTGGGCTCAGGCAAGGTACGGAATCAAACATCCCCACACCGGCGAAGAGCGTCCGATTACCTTTGATCAACAGTTCGCCTCCGGGCGCGACGATGTGGTTCATGTTCATTTAAATCATCCGCTGCTGCGCTTGAGCTCGAACCTGCTCAGGGCACAGATCTGGTCTTTTGCCGAAGAGGGAAAACTGAACCGCTGGGTGGCTCTGGTGGCTCCTCAGGGCACGGCCCATCAGCTTACCGTGCTTGTGACTGCCAGGCTGCTGGTTCTGGGTAGCGATCAGCAAAGACTCCACGAGGAGCTATTGATCGCTGGCGGAGAGCTGGTAGAAGGCAAGTTCAAACCGATTACGAAGCAGGGAGACCTCCAGGGTTTGGCCGACGTCGCTTCCACCACGGCAGCCGGGGCCGGCAGCAAGAAGGATCTCCAGGACCTATGGCCTGAGATTCAAGAAGGATTAGAGAAGGCTCTGGACAAGCGCATCAAAGAGCGCACGCAAAACCTGGAATCCAATCTACACAAACAAAGGGAGGCAGAGATCAAAGACATCACGGAAGTTCTGGAGGAGTTGCGAAGTCGCATCCAGGCGGAGCTCGACAAGGAAGAAGATCCGCAGCTGATACTGGACTTCAACGATACAGAGCAAAAGCAGTACCGAAGGGACCGGGAAAACCTGAAACGCCGCTTGGAAAGGATTCCTGGAGAAATTGAGCAGGAAACAGAAAAGATCCGGAAACGCTATGAATCCATCACCCCGCGGGTGTTTCCGGTGGCCGTTACAACTCTGGTGCCGGAGAATCGAAACAAGAAATGAGCATTACAAGACATCATCAGGAATGGACCGGTCTTCTGGAACATTCTGGACCTTTTCTATCCATCAAACTGCTACAGGAAACCTTTCCCCAGGGATTGGACGCCCTGGATTCGGAGGTCTGGGCTCAGACGAAGATTTCCTACGAGGAATGGCGGGAAGCTACGGAAGGCCCGGAGCCCGATATGGCCATGCATACGGCCTGGATTCATTTTATGCTTCGGGAGGTTCTGGAACTGGAACAGCTTCTTTCTGAGGTGCCCGCCACGTTTCAGGTGAGCCATCATCAGATGGGAATCAAGCTCAAGCCGGACCAGATTCTATGCGCCGATCCTGCCCGCCCCGGGCCGGAGAATACCTCCCTGTTAATCTCGACCCTTCCTCCGCGCTCCGGCCTTGAAAGGAGCGGTGCGGATGAACGTCTGTCTGCTGTGGCGCGAATGATCTATTTGCAGCATGCTCTGCGCGTGCCACTGGGGCTTCTGACCAACGGAGAGAAATGGACCCTGGTATTTGCTGTGCCCGGAGAAACTACCGGTATTGTTACCTGGTCTGCCTCCCTGTGGACCGAAGAGAAGCTCACATTTCGTTCTTTTCGACAGCTTCTTCATCTACGTCAGCTCGTGGGGGCTCCCGCAGGCCAAACCACCGCTGAGCTATTTGAGCATTCCCGGGACGACCAGGTAGATGTAACCAGACAGCTGGGCGATCAGGTGCGCCGAGCTGTGGAAATCCTGATTCATACGATTGATCGCATCAACAAGGATCGCAACGGTGAACTGTTACAGGGTTTTGACGAAAAGCGTCTGTACGATGCGGCGCTGACATTCATGATGCGCCTGGTTTTTCTGGCCTGCGCCGAGGAGCGCCGGATTCTACTTCCCGATGTAGAAGAGTTTCAACAGAACTACGGGTTGTTTTCTCTATACGATGAGCTGGAGAACCTGTCTGCCCAGGCCGGTGAAGAGGTGCTGGAACGACGGGGGGATGCTTACGTGCGCCTTCTGGCAACGTTTCGGGCCATCCACGGGGGCATTCGCCATCCGGACTATAATCTGGCCGCCCATGGGGGGAGTCTGTTTGATCCGGAGCGCTATCCTTTTCTCGAGGGTCGCCATTCCGGCCAGAGCGTGTACGAAGCAAAGCCCCTGCAGATAGATAACCGCACCGTTTTGCATCTTTTGAAGTCTTTGCTTTATTTGCAGGTGAAGGGAGCCGGGGGCGAAATCGAAGCCAGGCCCATCTCCTTTCGCGCTTTAAGCGTGGAGCAGATTGGTCATGTGTACGAAGGACTGCTGGACCATACGGCCCTGCGTGCAGAAGACACCATGCTGGCTCTTGAAGTAAACAAAGATGGCATTCCCAATGTAGAACTGGCACTGCTGGAGAAGGAACAGCGAAAGGGCGAAGCAGCTCTTCTCAAACTTCTCCGCGATAGGACCGGGAAATCGGAAAACCAGCTGCGTCGCACCATGGAAAATAGCGGTGCGGTGGAGGATCACCTGCTTTCTGCATCCTGCGAGAATGATCCGACCTTGCTTTCCCGGGTTCGACCGTTTGCCGGTCTGTTGCAACGGGATGCTTTTGGATTACCTCTGATCATGCCGAAAGGCAGCGTGTATGTGGGAGAGGGCGTAGATCGTAGGCGCACCGGCACTCACTATACACCCCGTTCTCTGACGGAGCCCATTGTTCGCCATACTCTGGAGCCATTGGTCTACGAAGGACCGGCGGAAGGCCGGCCTCCGGAAGAATGGACTCTAAAACAACCGGCGGAAATCCTTTCGCTTAAGATTTGCGATCCCGCTATGGGTTCCGGCGCGTTTCTGGTACAGGCCTGCCGCTATCTGGCGGAGCGATTGCTGGAATCCTGGAAGCAGTACGGAGCTCCGAAGGATGCTTTGCGCACGGTGCCTTTTGGCCAGGAGGGGGAAGGATTTCTGGACGAAGAGTATCTTTCCAGTCGGGCCGAAGAACAAAAGATCCAGGCCATGCGCACGGTGGTGGACCGTTGTATCTATGGAGTGGATGTAAATCCCATGGCCGTGGAGATGGGCAAGCTATCTCTATGGCTGGAAACCATGCAAAGGAATCGCCCCTTTAGCTTTCTGGACCATGCCATGAAATGCGGGGATTCCCTTCTGGGTGTGGATCGCAGTTATCTGGAACAGCTGGTGGCCGGGCGAAAGGAATCCGAGCAGCATTATTGGTACGACGATACTTTGATGCGCAAGCTTGCGGAGGCGGCCGCAAAGCGTAAGAAATTGGAAGCCCTGGACGATACCGACATTGCCGTCATTCACAAGAAAGAAAAGCTTCTACAAGAAGCCGAAAAGCTCAGCGATGAGCTGGAAGAAGTGGCTCTGTACATTACCGGTGGACTCCTGGCCGGGGCCAAACCGGAAACTCTTCTGGAGAGAGGGGCGGCAACGCTTGCGGAAGTAAAGGATGTCAATTTCGGAAGCTATGTGAAGGCGGCTCGGGCGAAGGCTGCATTCATCTGGTTTGCGGAGTTTCCTGAGGTGTTCGATGCGGGTGGATTCCATGCTCTCGTAGGCAATCCACCGTTCATGGGCGGCCAGAAGCTCACGGGCAATTTTTCAATGGAGTATCGTAACTATCTTGTCGAATACATTGCCCGCGGCAAGCGCGGCAGCGCCGATCTCAGCTCTTACTTTTTCCTGCGTGCTTTTGATCTACTACGGGAGCCCGGACAGTTTGGACTTCTGGCCACCAATACCATAGCCCAGGGGGATACCAGGGAAGTGGGTCTGGACCAGGTTACAGAATGGGGCGGTAAAATCTACCGTGCGAATCCCACCCGACCCTGGCCGGGCCAGGCCGGGGTTCATGTGGCCGCCGTATGGCTGCGAAAAGGAGCATGGAAATCCGGCGCGGTTCTGGAAAATGAAGAGCTGGAAGAGCACTCCGTTCCCGCGCTGACACCTTATCTTACACCACCGGGCGAAGTCGTGGGTAATCCTTATCCATTGAAGGAGAATGCTGGCCTGTCTTTCCAGGGAAGCAATGTTCTGGGTATGGGATTCGTAATGGAGCCGGAAGAAGCCCATGCCTTAATAGAAGCCAATAAGAGGAATGCAGACGTACTCAAACCTTATTTGAATGGAGATGACTTGAACTCCCGGCCGGATCAATCGCCCTCCCGCTGGGTCATCAATTTCTATGACTGGCCTCTGGAGCGTTCGGCTGGCGGGAGCTGGTATGATGGACTGGCAGAAAAGCCAGAGGAAAAGCAAAAGGAGCCAGGCTTCACTTTCTACGAGGATCCAGAAGGGTTGCCCAGTGCACTGAAAAAGAAGCGCAAGGCCTGGCTAAGAGAAGGAAAGGTACCGTCGGATTATCCTTACCTCGTAGCAGCGGACTATCCAGATTGTCTCAGGATTGTTGAGGAAAAAGTGAAACCCGACCGAGAAAAACTCTTTGCGAACGGAAACCCGACCGCCACGGATCGGGCCCGCAAGTGGTGGCGTTACGGTAGGATGTCGGCAGCTCTGTATGGGAAAATCCGCGGGATGGAGCGGGTGGTGGTGAAAGTATTGCACAGCCCCGCTGCGCTCTTCGGGCTGTCACACCAAGCGATCGTCTTTAGCCATGCACTCGGGGTATTCGCGTTGGCCCCAGAGCTGGGTTACTGCATTCTGAACTCTAGCCTCCACGTTGAATGGGCCTGGACTTATGGCTCCACCTTGGGGTCGTCGACGCTCCGTTACACGCCTTCTGATTGCTTTGAGACCTTTCCTTTTCCAGAGGTTGAAAATGCAGATGTGTTCGTTAACATGGGTGCTGAACTCGCGGAACGGTTGCACGCCGCCGGTCAGCGGATTTCTGGAGGCATAACCACTGTATACAATGAGATCCACGATCCCTCCAATGAGTCGACAGAAACCGCGAGAATAAGGGAGCATTCACGTTCCATCGACCTGGAGCTAATCAAGCATTACGGCTGGACAGACTTGGAAATCGAGCATGGCTTTGTGGAGAAACGACAAGGAACGCGGTATTCATTAGCACCGCAAATCTGGTCGGAAGTACATACCCGACTCTTGAAGCTGAACCACGAGCGGCATGCGCAGGAATTGGAGGAGTCGGCCAAGCAGTCGGCCAAGAGCAAAACCACGAAGAAACGTGCGGCCAAAAAGAGCAAATCAGATGATTCGCAGGGAGAGATGTTTTGAAAGGGCAACCAGCTCAATCGAGTACCCGGATTGCGCGTCAGTACACTGTTGGGGATTGGCGGACCGACCGGGAAGCCCTATTAACCAGCCCCGGTTCGAAAGACGGGTTGCTACGCCCGCTTGAGGCCCTGAGAGACCGTGGCTCCCTCAGGTTCCTGGGGCCCATGCGCACTCTGGCAGATTCAAAAAAGCGGGAAGGAGAGGGCTTCGCCATTACGGCTCTGGCCTGCGCTTTTCTGGACTACCTCGCAGGTGGCTATTCCGGTCAGATATACAGTCATGAGTCTATTCTCGAAAGCTTAATGGCGGATTCCAGCAATACTGGTGAAGACCTGGGAAATTCAGATGAGTCAGGGACGGAATCTACGGACGCCACTGTCCGGCGTTTCAGTTTTGAGACCGGCGACACTATCTCGCCATATGTTCGGTTTCTACGCAATGAGCTTGGACTAAGCAGAAAACAGGCCAGGTCATTCTATTCAGATGTTCGATGTTCCCTTTTGCATGACGGGATGACGCGAGGCGGCTGGCTGATTCGCTCTACCGGGCACTCTGAGCCAATACACGAAGAGAACGGTCTGAAGATAATTGAGAGGGATCGCTTTTTGGACCTGCTCGAAAGCAAGTTTCAAGACTTTTGCGCACCTGAATACTGGGAAAGCCGGATTGCCGACTTTGTAAGGCATATGGACCACATATGTGAAATCGAGCATGTGCACTACTTTGCCTATGGCGCCAACATGGACGCTGCTACTTTGCGTCAAAGGATTGGGCAGTCGCCAGTTTCCAGACAAGCGGCCATTTTGCCCGGTTACCAATTTCAGTACAACAAGAAATCCGTCGACGGCTCAGGGAAAGGAAACGTACAGCGAGCTTCCGAGTTCTCAGTGCGGGGCTGGCTTTATGAAATGACTGTCCAGGATTTGAAGAGTGTTGCGGACTGCGAAAAGGGTTATGAACTGCAGGCCGCAGAAGTGAAGCTTCGTGACGCTGATGTACTCCATCTGGCTGTCATCTTTGTTGCAAATCATGAATCGATACAGGATGGTTTGCAGCCTACGGCTGACTACCGCAGCAAGATCGAGTCTTCCGTATGGAAGGGGTAAGAACGCAGGTCAACAGATGCCATTAGAACAATACAAGAAATCACAATCGGAGATCCGCAGCGAATTGTTGCGTCTGGTAATGGAAGATCTGATGGGCCCCAAGGATGGTCCAGAAGAAGAAGTGCCGGAGAATCGAATACCGGACCGCTATATTGTAGGGCGCCTGGCCCCTTTGCATCTTAGGATCGATCCTGGCGAAACGGACGATCTGGAAGAGCAGGATCAACTGGACGGGGATGACGATGGAGAGGAAACGGATGCGCCGCTCCATGCATCCCTATTTCCTTCATCGGTAGGCCTTAGCTTTACGGTGGACGGCGCGGAAACCAGCTTCTGCGCTCTGGCCCGGTGGGGCCAGTATGAAAGAGGCAAAAGCACGGTCCTGCAAGATAAAAAAGGCGATTTTCAGAATGTCTGGAAGCGCATTCCCGTGGAAGGGGTGGAGCATGAAATTGAGCTGAAGGAAGGAGCCATCGAAAAGCTCACAGCCTCCCATGATTATCCCTTTGCCGCTCTTTCCGGGCGGATTCGAAAGACCGCCGAAGGAAACTGGAGCGTAAGTCTCTATATTCGCAATGATCGGGAAACCCAGGGCCGGGGCCGGGGCGAAGACTGGATGTTTCAGGTGGAGCTTTCCGTTTACGGCGGAAAGAACTCAGCAGGCGCTCCGTTCTGCAGTCGCAGGCCCCCCGTCGGAGCAAAGGCCAAAGACGATGAGGAGCGTACCCAGGAGCTGGTGTATCGCAACCACTATGAGTTTGCAGTGGGTCACGGAGTGGCCGTAGAGCCCGTAGTATCGAGCGAGCGACCGGAACGCGCAGAAAGGCTTTCCATTTCCTTTGCTCCTCAGATAGAGCTGCCTTACACTCAGCTGGACCCTCACGGCAAGGATTCGGATACCCTGGTTCTGGACATGAAGGTCCTTTCGGAGCTGAAGGATGCTGAGCTATTCGAAGCCCTGGGTGCGTTGCCGGATGCCTACGAAGCATGGATCAAACAGCAGTCCTCTCAGCTTGCTAACCCCGATGTAGAGGTCCACAGGGAACAGGCGCAGAAGGTTCTGGCGCACTGCGAGCAGACCAGTGTGCGAATCAAAGAAGGGATTGAACTGCTACAGAACAGCGCTGCGGCTCTGGACGCTTTTCGTTTCGCCAACCGGGCCATGTATTTGCAGAGGATTCACTCCCTGTATTCAGAAAAAAGGCGCACAGCCGGCAGGAATTACAGAGGCACCCTGGAGGAATTTGATATTCCGGCCAACCGTACCTGGCGTATGTTTCAGCTGGGCTTTATCCTGCTGAATTTGCCGGCCCTGACAAATCTCCAGCATTCGGAGAGGTCGTCTTCTCCGGATGCCCTGGCGGACCTCCTCTGGTTTCCCACGGGCGGCGGTAAGACGGAGGCCTATCTGGGTTTGACCGCCTACGCTCTGGCCATTCGCAGGCTGCAGGGTAATGTAGAAGGACGATCTGCAGAAGCGGGCGTGGCGGTGATCATGCGCTATACGCTGCGATTGCTAACCTTGCAGCAATTCCAGCGCTCGGCGGCCTTAATATGCGCATGCGAATTTATACGCAAAGAGCGCGCCGCGGACGGCGATAACTCCCTGGGCCAGACGCCGTTTCGTATTGGTCTATGGGTGGGTAAGGCCACTACCCCGAATTCCACAGACGAAAGCAAAGAGGCCTTGAATCGAGCCCATGGTCACGGAGGGATGAGTAGATTCTCCGGTACTCCTTATCAGCTCACGCACTGTCCCTGGTGTGGAAGCTATATTGATCCAGGTCGGGATATGATCGCTGAGCGCTATCCTTCCGAGCGGGGCCGCACACTTGTCTACTGCTCGGATCCCGTGGGCCAATGCACATTCAGCAAAAAGCAGTCTTTGGAGGAAGGGATACCTCTTCTGGTTGTGGATGAAGAGATCTATCGCCTACTTCCTTCCCTGGTTATAGCTACCGTGGATAAGCTGGCTCAGATGCCCTGGCAGGGAAAAGTGCAGATGCTCTTTGGTCAGGTGAATGCCTATTGTCCGCGGCATGGCTATAACTGTCCGGACCTGCGTTGTTCGGAATCGCATCAGGCTAACGGAAAGTATCCGGCTGTAAAGGTCCGCGAGCACGGCCCCCTCCGACCGCCAGATCTCATTATTCAGGATGAACTACATTTGATTTCCGGGCCTCTGGGCACGCTGGTGGGACTGTATGAAACTGCCGTCGATGAGCTCTGCACCTGGCAGGTAAAAGGCCAGAAGGTCAGGCCCAAAGTCATTGCCTCTACCGCCACCATTCGCATGGCCGAACAGCAGGTCCGCCAGGTCTTTGACAGGCAGGCCAATGTCTTTCCGCCGCCGGGCATTAATGTGGAGGACAATTTCTTCTCCAGGCAGTCGCCCGCCACGCCGGACCGTCCGGGTCGGATCTACATGGGAATCAATGCCCCTGGCGAGCGGGTGAAGATGATTCTCATTCGAGTGTATCTGGCCTTTCTATCCGCTGCGAAAAAGCTGCATAACGAAAACGGGGACTCGGCAGATCCTTACATGACGCTGGTGGGGTATTTCAATTCCATGCGTGAGCTGGGAGGTATGCGACGACTGGTAGAGGACGATATCTCCACCAGACTATATAGAATGTCGGACCGTGGACTGGTCGCACGAAGGCGTCCTATCTTGGAAGAGCTCACATCCCGAAAAACCGCAGCAGATATTCCCAGTATCTTATCCAGATTGGAACTAAAGCATGAAGTGGAGCCAGTGGAGCAGGGCCGGGAGCCGGAGCCGCCCTACAAGAAAGGTAAAGGTAGCGGTTACGAGGCGCGCCCCATAGATGTGCTTCTGGCAACAAATATGATCTCTGTAGGGGTAGATGTTAAGCGCTTTGGCCTGATGGTCGTGGGTGGTCAGCCCAAGACCACCGCCGAGTACATCCAGGCTACCTCACGCATTGGTCGTTCATCTCCGGGAATTGTATGCACCGTGTACAACTGGACGCGGCCCCGGGATCTGTCCCATTACGAATCGTTCCATCACTACCATGATACCTTTTACAAACATGTAGAAGCCAATAGCGTAACTCCGTTTTCCGAACGGGCTCTTGATCGCGGCCTAAACGGAGTATTCGTGGCTCTTGTGCGACTGCTGGGTCCTGCCCTCAACCATAACAATGCCGCCGAAACCTTTGATCCCGAACATGAGCTTGTGCGCAGGACCATCGAGGTGATAAAGGCCAGAGCCCGTAGAATCAATGGAGAAACCTACGAGCAACTTCAGAACAAGCTGGAAGAGATTCGCCATACCTGGGAAGAAGCTACGAAAGAGGTCAATGCCCTGGTGTATCGTGCCAGGAGAGGCGATACCTCCGCCCTTCTGTATGCCATGGGACATCCGCATCTGGCCCAACGGCTGGGCTGCTTGAACTCGCTCCGCGAGGTCGAGGTGCCGGCCAATCTGGTAATCATCGATCAATCCAACCGGACGAATGACCAATGAATAGAGAGAAATTCAAAATAGGTGAACTGCGGCCCAGCCAGCTGATGCATTCCTTTGGCGTGGGTTCCATCGTGGATTTTCCGAACTTTTCGGGAATCATCATGGGCTTCGAAGACTGGCAGGTAGGTGAACTCCGGGCTCAGGTATATGAGCGCCGCCTTCGGGAAGCGGTGCATGCCAGACTTGGTCCACGCATCAAGAACATTTATAAAGTTCCGGTTCCCGTATCTGAAAACCCCTTTAGCCGCGAAGAGAACTCAAAGGGAGTTCCAGTAGAGGTATTTCCTCGCTGGCTGCGCTGTCCGGTATGTGGTCGCATGGCGCAGGCGCACGATCATGTAGTGGAGTTTCAGTCCGACTTCTACTCGCCGGATCGCATGAAATTCAGACATGCTCAATGCACAAAGGCTTCCGGGGGCAGGCCTACCATGATCCCGGTTCGGCGTCTGGTGGCCTGCGAATTTGGACACATTGATGATGTAGATTGGGTCTATTTCGTGCATCAGGGAGAATCGGACTGCAAAGGGCCTCTGTACTGGAAAGACTATGGAGTCACCGGGGCTGCCGAAGAAACCGAGATTGAATGCAAAACCTGCGGAAAGAAACAGAAACTCATTGCTGCCTTTGGGGACGGCGATGGAGGAAAGCGAAAGAGCGCTATACCAGAGCAATGCAACGGCCATCATCCGCATCTCCGACATACCGATACTGGCTGCAAAGGTCAGCCCCGCACAATAGTTCTCGGGGCCAGTAATTCCTGGTTTTCCATGACTGTATCTGTAATTGCAATCCCGGTTGAAGGCAGCGAGCTGGATGGCCTGGTGGCCGACCATTGGACGAACTTAAATGGTGTCATAAACGTGGCCACGATACCCGCTTTTCGACAGGGTGGATTGCTTCCCGGCTTTGAAAAATTCAGCGACGATCAAATCTTCGCCGCCATAGAGCGGTACCGTAGCGGTGCGGGAGCCAGCCCCGGTGGCGCCGGCAGCGCGAACGCAAGTTCCGACAGTACAGATCTGAAACTTCCGGAATGGCAGACCTTCACCAAATCCAGAGAGAGAGTCGAGGACCGCAGCCTTAGCTTTCGCTCCATGCCCATCCCCGATGACTTCAAGGCGGACATTTCCAGGATCGTAAGAGTGGATCGGCTGCGCGAGGCCCAGGCGTTGATTGGCTTTACCAGACTTCTCTCTCCAGGAGAATTCGGAGAATGGGACGATGACGTGAATGAGATGCGCGTGCCTCTTGCCAGAAGTAAGGATCACAGCTGGCTCATAGGCAACGAAAACAAAGGCGAAGGTATTTTCATTCAATTCAATGAAAACCGAGTCAAGGCCTGGTGCGAGCAGTCAGCAATTCAACAGCGCAGCGCCGATTTTCTGCGCGCCCATGCAGAGTTTCGCAGTAGGCGAAATCTGGAGCCCAATGATGCCCTTTTTCCCGGAATGCGCTACATTTTGCTGCACTCCTTCTCCCATGCATTTATGCGCCAATTGGCGTTAAGCGCCGGCTACTCCCACGCTGCCATTCGAGAGCGGATTTATTCCAGGGCCCCCGGAGATCCCGGCGGTCCCATGGCCGGCGTGTTGATTTATACGTCTGCCCCGGACAGCGAAGGCACTCTCGGAGGTCTGGCAAGCATGGCCAATAGCCCGCGGCTGGATTCTATTCTTGCAAAGACCCTGGAAAGCATGCAATTCTGCTCCTCGGACCCGCACTGTGCGGAAAAGGCCCCGGATTCGGATGGAATGACACTTCATGCGGCAGCCTGTCATGCCTGTCTTTTTTCGCCGGAAACCTCCTGCGAAAATGGAAACAAGTACCTGGATCGCGGGCTACTCATGCCAACGCTTTCCGGGGAGAATCTGGCATTCTTCAATCAAGGTTAGCGTCAGAGGTTAGAACATGGCAGAATGCATTCCCAATAGATTTCCCGCACACAAAGAGAATGACCCAAAGCTCTGGGCCGAAAAACAGGTCTACAAAGCTCTTTGCGAAGGTCTGCCGGATGACTATTTGGTGCTCTACAGCGCCGCATGGATGGGACCCGGTAAGGGCGGCCATACGCTGGATTCAGAAATCGATTTTTTGGTGGTCCATGAAACGAAGGGCATCCTGGTTCTCGAGGTAAAGGGCGGTGGCATATCCTACGATGCCAGCCAGGATCAATGGTTCAGCTATAGCAATGCCAGTGGGCATGTGAAGATCAAGGATCCCTATGAGCAGGCGAAACGCAACAAATACAAGCTCTTGGACCGTCTGAGAAAGACTCCGGGTTGGGTGAACGGGCATGTTGTGATCGGACATGGAACGGTTTTCCCGGCATCCAGCCCGGCTAAAGGCTACGTAAGCGCCAGCTTTCCCGCAGAGTTAACCGCTTTCTCCGAGGATCTGCCTACGATTCGGAAGAAGGTTGAGGGAATGCTCTCTTTCTGGGCCGGGGAGCAGCCAGATGCGAAGCAACTCGTCGGCAAGACTGGCAAAGCCCTGATTAAGAAGCTATTTGCCCAGGATATCGAGCACAAGGTTCCGCTCCTTTCCGTGCTGAACGCAACAGAAGAGAAGATCATTCAGCTAACTGAGCAGCAGTACGCTATTCTGGATTTATTGAAGCTACAGCGGCGCGCCATAATCGAAGGCGGCGCCGGGACCGGAAAGACAGTCCTTGCTCTGGAAAAGGCACGCCGCCTCGGAGCCGACGGCTTTCGCACCAGGCTTGTTTGCTTCAATGCCGGTCTGGGAACCTACCTCGAGAAAAATACCGAAAAGATGGAGAACGTGGAAGGCGGGACCTTTCACAAATTTGCTCTGTCTCTATGCAAAGAAGCGAAGTTGTGGGAGGGGGCTCCTCCAGATACACCTGAGTTTTATAAGTCAGTTCTGCCCAAGTTAATGCTGGAATCCCTTGATCGATTGGATTACCGTTACGACACCATTATCGTAGATGAAGGGCAGGACTTTGAATCTAATTGGTGGCTGCCTCTGCAGTATGCGCTTAGCGATCCAGATGATGGTATCCTCTATATTTTTCGTGACGAGTATCAGAATGTTAGCGGTTCGCAGAAGAAGGAATATCCATTTGAATCCAATCCTTTTTCTCTTAGTCAGAATCTCCGCAACACCAGGCAAATATTCGAATTCGCCAGGAAATACATTGCAGACGAAACCGGCCTTGTTGCCGCCGGACCGGAATCCGATGTGGACGTGGAAGTAGTCCGGATTGCAAACAAAGACAGAGATCTGGTTTCCGCTGTCAGTAAAGCGTTACACCGTCTGGTCCAGGAGGGAAAGGTCAGCCTTCAGGATGTGGTGGTTCTCACTGGTCGCAATCAAAAAAGCAGCCGACTGAATGGGGTGGAGAAAGCCGGCCAGTTCCATCTGTCGTTTGGCCAGGAGAAGCCGAACCACGCATATGTAGAGACCATTCGAAGATTTAAAGGCCTGGAGCGCACAGCTGTGATTGTTGTGGAGACGGAAGAAATCCGCAGCAACCATGCATTGATGTATGTGGCGCTTACACGGGCGCGAAGTTATTTGATTGTGATTGAATGAGGGGGGAGAAGGATGATTAAGACTTTAGATAAATTTGAGCTAGAACCTTTATTAACCGGGCGACTCTTTCGGATCCCGAGATACCAAAGGGCCTATAGCTGGGGTAGCAGGCAGCGAAAAGAGCTCTTCGATGACATCACGGCCATAGATGCCAATGAGCCCCATTTCATGGCCACAGTGGTCGGTCGATCCGTCGGAGAGAGAACTATTGGAACCACGCGCTACTGGGTAATCGAAATCGTGGATGGTCAACAACGACTCACAACCCTCATAATTCTACTTAAAGCAATTGCGAAGTGTTGCGATATTCAAGATTCCTCTGAAAAGCAAGCGGCCGCGGAATTAAACAACCTCCTTGTTCGAAAGAGTGACGGTAAGGAACATCATATACTTGAATTGAATCACCAATCAGGTCTCGACTTGCTCCCAGAATACCTTAGATCGGGTGCTATTCCAGACGCTGACGTAATTGGGACGCTTTCAGACAGTAATCTACGAAAAGCGATGAGGGAAGCCGAAGACTTCGTCAATGTCTGGAAGCAATCCGCTTCATTGCTCGAATTGGTAAAGCGAGTCAAATACAGTCTGGTTTTTCTATTCTATGAGCTCGAAAATGAGAAAGCCGTTTATACTGTGTTCGAAGGGCTAAATAGCCGTGGGTTGCCAGTTGATCCGCTGGATAAGTGCAAGAGCATGATCATGGGGATTGCTTTCGACCTTTCCGGCCGCACCGACTCGCCAGCACTAGCTCGAGTGCACCAGACCTGGGGCGACATATATGAAGTACTTGGAATCCGGGAGGTTTCGGGATCCGAGGTCCTACGATTTGCCGCTTCCTTGCGGGGGGCTCAGCCGAGCCGTACCCGTAGCGTCGATGACTCACTCGAATTTTTTCGTGAGGAGTGCAGGAAAGGGCTAAATGATCTCCAGGACAATATTGATTGGATTCTCACGGTGACAAAAGAATTGAAGCGCCTTGTGAGCGATCGTAGACTCAGTGGGGTTACGACAATCGCGCATGCCCGGCTGCTCGCGATAGCAATCAGGCTGAATGGTCATCTGTCCAATAAGGAAGATTTATTGAACCAATGGGAAAGAGTAACCTTCCGGATATTTGGAATGTACGACAAGGATGCTCGCACCAAGACCGGTGAGTATATTCGGCTGGCATGGCTGTTCTTGAATGATAATACTCTGACCGCGGCCCAGGCGATGGACAAGCTTCGGGACCTCGGCAGTGACTATCCCATTGGAGATGCGGTGGCGCAATTGGCTGACAGTAATCGCTACGAGGGTTGGCAAAGGTCACTGCGCTACTTCTTATATCGTTACGAAGAAAGTTTGAATGCCCCTATGGATCAAAGCCTCTGGACCGAAATTTGGGAAAATAGTGCAAACGACTCAATCGAGCATATCATGCCGGTCGAAGGCGGTACAATCCCTTGTTGGCAAGGTTCCTTAAGTCAGGGTATTAGATTTGATCGAACGGTGCATCGCCTTGGAAATCTTGTTCTGCTCCCACCTGGACTCAACTCGCAATGCAGCAACCGATGCTTTGACGAAAAGAGTTCTCTATACCGGAAGCCGGAAAACCTTCAGCTCAAGATGATGGAGGAGATCATCTATCAGGATTCCTCACAGCAGCAGGTGAGGAATCGCTGGGACTTGGATTCCATCAAGGAGCGCGAAACCCGATTGCTAAGGTTTGCGAAAATCGAATGGGCGGATTTGTAGGAGAAGCTCTACTCGCAGCTTCGTCTTCGGCTTTTCCGATGTGCCGGAGGTCATTTTCGACGTAGATGACCTCAAGCCTATCTTGATTGAACCCGCACCACAGCTGGCAGGATTGACATGGCGTTTTTCGAAGAAGATGAGGCCTGTCTACAAGGCCCTGAAAAAGATTCATGCAGTCGGAAAGTATTCCACCGAGAAGAAACGCTTTCTATCCCAGGCCCGGGAAGGAGCTGGTTTAGGCGCAGCGATGTAGCCGCACTCTCCGAAACAGAACGGGGAGGCCGTAGCGCGATTGCGCACTGTTCAAGGGCAGCGCAGGGCAAAACTCCTGAATTACTGGGAGTCGAAGTGCTGCGCAACCGGCCTTGCCATCCCAGAGCTACCACGCGCCAATCATATTGAACCATGGAAGGATTCCACGGCAGAAGGGAGAGTGGACGTATACAATGGACTGTTGTTGAGCGGCAGCCTGGACCTGACCTACGACCAGGGATTCATTTCGTTTCGAGATGCCGGGAAAATGCTCGTGTCTTCGCAATTGTCAGGCACCGCGCTGGCTGCGCGGCCACTTGGTTGCGATGAAAGGATACCTCGGCGGCTTGAGCACAAAAAGTACCTTGCATTTCACAGGGAGAATGTGCATAGAGGGTAGCGTGCGGTTACGAGGTTTCGGGCCACCGATACGAACATGAACGACTGAGTCAACTAATAAAAGAAATTGACTACCATTATGCCAGCCCTGCCACAAAAAATTCAGCGAATCGAGCTTCCCGAATACTTCCATCCCATCCATTGTCCATTTTGCGGCAAGCAAATCGGCGGTGGCTATGAAGATGAGGCAGAAACCATCGCAACCGAGTTTGCCCCTTGCGACCACACTTTGTTCATCGCATCGGATGGCGGGTTTGAATATATCTCCGATTTCATTGTGGAGCTATTTGACCTCGAGAGTCCAGAGAAGGGGCCGCACGCCTTTGTTAGGTTCAGCGTCGACGAAATTGAGGAAGGTCTCCTTTTGGAAGGCTCAATAATGTTCGCGTTCTATGGTCCACCTCAGGTCGGCTTTTTTGGTGCCTACATTGGCTTCAGTCAGATTCCAGTGGATGAAATCCAGATTCGAGATTAAGCTTCAAGATGCAATGACGGCATTGATACCCTCTGATATTCGCCCAGGTATACTTCGGCTGAGCTTCTGCAGTTTTTAGAACGGTTGCCGCTGTCAACATCTCCGCCCTTACTTCCCGAAAGGCAGCCGCGTCTGCTCTTGCCGTGCACCACCCGCCCTTTCCCTCAAATATAGATGCCCTTTTCCATAACCTTCGGTGGCATATTCCCAGTGCGCAACCACTCCGTATTCTTCGAGAATCGCCAAATACTCCCCCCGACCAGGCATACATAGATCATCGTGCAGAATATACTCCGGTAATCCAACTTCGCGTAAGGCCCGATTAAGAAGAGAAGGGAAGCGACCATAGTTCCCTCTATATTGTCCCATCCCCTCATTGTTTGCTCATTGTATTGCATTGGACTCGGGGAAAAGGTCAGCCTGACCGACTCATGGCGACTTTTTCTTTACCAGAGTAGGATAGATACGTCGAATGGAGGAAGGAAAAAAACTTTGCATATTCAATTCTCCACATTTTTGGATGGCGCCGAGTGGACCCATACGAATCCAGCCCTGGGCGCCATTCGCACGGGATCCGTCGGTCTTCAGAGCCATCTTGAAGGCCGGTTGGGGCTGGCGCCCAATTCTGTGCCGCAGTCAGACCGTATTCTGGAAATGCAGCGCATACTTACAATGCTGGATACACCGGACGCGTATTTCCATGAGTCGCTCCAGGCTGATCCCTTTGCCACTGCGCGTCATCTATTGCAGCGCCGGGATGAACTGGTGTACGCTGGCTGGGACGGCGGAGCCCTTACGGAGGGTGGGCGCAGGTTGGACTGCCTGGCTTCTATTGAAAAGCAGGCGGTAGGGGCGCTGCATGGACCTGCGGACAATCTGCTTCTGGTGCGGAATCGACTCATTTCCTGGAAGAGTAAGCTCACAAAAGCCCAGCAGGCCGGACCCGGAATCAAAGGGCTGCGGCTCACCGCGATTGAGCTATGCCAGGATCGTAGCTATTACCATCCGGTATGGCAGTCCATCCTGGATTTGCTGGAGCAGATCGGCGTATCTATCCATGAGAGAGCATTACCGGACGCTCAACATGAAGACCGCAACAGCGGCTACGGAAAAGTAGAAGAAAAGAAAGCAGCGGAGGCACGGACACAGCCCCGGGCGAAGTCAACGGCGAAAGCAGCGAACGTGGGATTGCCGGGTTCCGGGGTCACGAATCTGAAGCAACTGCAGGCCCGCTTTGCAGGCGAGGAAGCTTCCCGGGCAGGTAGCAAGAAATCAGTGGGGAAGTTGCATCCCCAAGAGCAGAAGAAAGAGAATGAAGCCGCAGGTGCTGATCTTCTGGCCCTTAACGAAGATGACCAGAGTCTGCTCCGGATCAGTGGCCACGATGAATGGTCCCTGGCCATCCACCTGGCGGCCTACCTGGCTGCGGACCCAGAAAGGAATCGGGACCTGGCCATCATTGCTGCGAATTCGGAGGTTCTGGATGCGGCCCTTGCTGAGTTCGGCCTGCCGCCCATTGGAACCGGTAACGTTGGAGCTACCTCGGTGGCGGAGGTTATGGAAATCTGGCTTCAGTTGATCTGGCGTGCCCGGGATAAATCGCTGATCCTTGCCTTTCTGGCCCATCCTCTCTGTCCCATGTCGGGCTCCATTCGCTGGCCCTTAATCTCCGCGCTGGCGGACTCGGATCCCAACAAATCCGCAGACTGGAGCCAGGCAACGGAGCTTCGCACCTTTCTGGATGAGGCTTCCCTGCAAAGCTCAACGGAATCACAGCAAATGATTGCCCAAAGGCTGGATTGGCTGCATATGCAGTGCCGCAGTCGGGTGCATTTGAACCCGGGTTTTGCTCTTTTGCTCGAGACCTGCAAGAAACTGAAAACCATGGTGGAGCGGCAGCCTGTGGAGGGATGGGCTCAGCTGAGGCGCTATATTCGCACGGTGGCTCCATCCGGCAGTAGCCGTATAGCAGGCGCCGGGCCCTGGCGCATCGTGGATCATCCCGGACAACTTACAGATCCTTGCACGACTCTCATCTGGTGGGGGTTTCAGGATGAAACGTTGTCATCACTCTACTGGTCCCCGGAAGAACGAAAGGCTCTGGAAAGCGCCGGTTGTAGCCTGGAATCCCTGGAGCCAGCCCGGAGGGAAAGGGAGGCAGCGCGCAATGCCATCCGACTAACCGCAGCTAACGTTCTTTTTTACGATACACAGACCAGCGCCGGCGAGTCGGCCTTTGTTCATCCATTCTGGGATGAAATCGCAGCTGCCTTTGGCGCAAAACAGGTCGGTAGACTCATTCGATCGCCCGAGCGAGCCGAAGATTCAAAGTTAGCCGGCAGAACCATTACAACAATAGAGGATTCAGTTCTGGAAGCTCCGGCGCCGGTGGATCAAATTGCCGTTACAGCTTTGGAGCCTCGGTCCCATTTCTCCTACTCCAGTATGACAGCGTTACTGGGCTGTCCGGCAAAGTACGGCTTTCACTATCTTCTGGGCCTGAAATCCTCGCCGGCCGTCCCGGATCCAAAAGAGCACAACATCCTGGGCTCTCTGGCTCATTTGATTGTAGACCGACTTATACAAACCGATCCGGCCATTTCGGAAGCAAAAGCCATTGCCGGCGCGCAAAAGCTTTTCGATGAAACTTTGCCCTCGGCGCTACCCAACTTGCTTCTTCCGGAACGGAATGCGGAGCGCCTGGTTCTTAGAGAACGTATGAGCCGAGCCGTGGGGCATCTAATGCGGACCATGCAGGAGCAGGGACTACAGTTTCTGGAAAGCGAGCAGGCCATCAATCGCACCTGGAAAGGCGCAGGCGGCGAAGAGATACCCATTACCGGTCGCATCGACCTGACGCTGAGAGACTCCGGGGGCCGTTCTGCGGCAGTGGATCTGAAGTGGCAGAACTCTTCAAGGCGGCGACGAACAGAAATAGAGGAGGGGGAGGCCCTGCAGCTCGCTACCTATGCCTGGCTTCTTTCGGAAGAAAACGAAGAGCCCGGCGCGGCCTACTACATGCTGAAACAAAATGAGCTCCTTGCAGCCTCTGGTATGCAAAGCTTACAGACCGTGCATGCTCCGGAGATCGGCTCAACTCTCAACGAGATATGGCAGCGCGCTACGAACAGTCTGGAGCAGTCCATTGAGGATCTCAAGAAAGGACATTTACCGGTTTCAGGCGTCATTCAGGAAAGGGAGAGTCGAGACCGGGGACATACCCTGGCCAAGGTGCAAAAGAACCTCAAAGAGGAGCTTCGCAATCGCGGCGAGATGTACGTTTCGCCTGAATGTCAGTATTGTTCCTACGGCAACCTTTGCGGTCAAAACGGAGGATTCGATGAAAGATATTGAAATCATTCGTGCAAGTGCCGGCTCCGGCAAGACCTATACTCTTACGCAACGCATTCTGGAGGCAACCAATGGTCAGGTCCGTCCCTCAGAGATCGTAGGCACAACATTCACTCGCAAGGCCGCCGCCGAACTGCAGCAGAGGTTGCGGCAGGCCTTTATCGGGGCCCATCGTTCTGACGATGCCCTGGAATTGCAGAATGGATTTGTGGGCACCATCAACAGCATCTGCGGACAGTGGCTTCAGGACTATGCTCTGGAGAACGGGCTTTCCCCCGATGTCCAGATTCTTCCGGAAGAAGTGGCTGCCCTGGCCTTTCAAGTGGCCACGGCCGAAGCAATCGATCGCTATTCGGCGGAAATAAGCGAGATTGCCGATCGAATGCGATACCACGGCGAAGGTTTCGAAAACAATAAGGCCCCGGACTGGAAAGAGCAAGTACAGTCCATCATTGGCTATGCCCGTCAAAATGCCATGCCTCGCTCTGTGTTGCTTGAAAGCGCAGAAAGATCCTGGCAGGAAATGGAATCAATATTTGATGGGAATCGTCCGGAGGGCCAGAAGAAGCCCGTGTCCTGGGAAGACTGGAGCAAAGAATTTCAGTCGGCGTTGCGAACAGACATTCAGCGCATGGAAGCGAACAGGAAGGAGAAGGGAAAACTCGGAGGCGCTTCTGCCGCCGCGCTGCGAAAGCTGAAATCATTGAACTACAGGCTCCAGAAGAATCTTCCCGTTTCATACGATGATCTATGCGTGGGCCTCGCCAGCATAAACAAGCCAGAGACGCAGGCAGGTTGTCTCGTCGAGCTGCAGGCGCTGATGGAAGAATTCCCGTACATCAAAGAAGTGCGGGAGGATTTTCGTCGCTTTATCAAGCTCTGCTTTGAATGCGCCGCAGCTGCGCTACAGATCTATCAGGATTTCAAGAAGCATTCCGGCCTCATGGACTTTGCCGACCAGGAATCCTTGCTACTGGAATGGTTTGAGAAAGGAAAGGCCGGGGAGATCCAATCCCGAATCAGACATATACTGGTGGATGAATTTCAGGACACAAATCCCATTCAGCTGGCCCTTTTTCTGAAGTTGCATAAGCTGGCCGGACAATCCACCTGGGTAGGGGACCCCAAGCAATCCATCTACGCATTTCGAGGCGCAGATCCGGAACTGATGCAGTCGGCCTTGCCGGAAGATGTGGAACCGGCCACTCTTGGCTTTTCGTATCGATCCACTCCGGAGCTGGTAGACTTCGCCAACGCTTTGTTTACGCCGGTGTTTGGCCGGGACGATCCGAAGTCCGTGCAGCTCACATCAAAGAGGGACGATACCCCGGAAGGCACTCAGGGCTTACACCACTGGTATCTGAGCCATACCGGCCGGAAGAGCCATGCAAAGCTGGCCCGTTCTCTGGCCAGGGGGATTGACCAGCTTCTGGCAGGAGACCCGACGCTGAAGGCATCGGACATTGCCGTTCTGTGTCGGGCGAACAATACAGCTTCCAAAGTGGCTGCCGGATTGGAAGAGGCCGGCATTCGCGCCTCTGCCTCCCAGGGCAAGCTCCTGGAGACCCGGGAAATCCAGCTCGCGATGGCCGGTCTTCGCTATCTTCTGGATAGCTCGGACTCCCTGGCGGTGGCCGAAATCGTTCGTCTGCACGCAGACCATCCCGGACATGCAGAGAGCATCCAGGCCCTGTTCAATGCTCGCTCCCTTTCCCGGGAGTCTCTTGAGGCTCTGTTCGAAGAATGGAAATCCCATGCCCTGTTTCAGCGATTGAATCAGCTCCGGGATCGCAGATTTGCGCTGGATCTTCCGTCCGCGGTTCGCGGCGTTATTCATGAGATGCGTCTTCCTTTTCTGGTCGCCCGCTGGACGAACCCTGACTTTCGCCGTCAGAATCTGGACGCCTTCAGTGGCGCCGTACAGAGCTATTGTCAGGCCCAGGAGGCGCTGGGATGGCCCGCCCATCTGGGAGGATTGATCGAGCATCTGTTGAACGCGGATTTGCCCCAGGCGGCCGGCTCAGGCGCTGATGCGGTGACCGTCATGACCTACCACGGCGCCAAGGGTCTGGAATGGAAAGTGGTGATTCTGGCTGAGCTGGATCATGAACGGGCATTCCGTGCTTCCGGACTCAATGTTGTTCCGGCAGAGGATTTCAACATAGAGGAACCTCTGGCTCACCGTTGGATTCGCTTCTGGCCCCGTCCTTACCACTGGAAATCTGATCGCCCCTTCTTCGATAAGCCCCTGGCAGAAAGTGAAATCGGTGGCTCCATGGAACGCAGAGAAACCCGGGAAAATCAGAGGCTGCAATACGTTGGTATCACCAGAGCCCGGGATGCTTTGATATTCGCAGCCGGCCCCCGCAGTTCTCAGGATGCCTCGCCGGACGATCGCTGGCTGGAAGCTCTTAGGCGACAGGAGGGTGGGTCAGGCGCGGAATTCGAGTTGCCTGCAGGAATACCGGAAGACGGCAATGGCTCCTTCATCCGGGTCAATGGACAGAACTTCCCGGTTACCGTAGCTGTTCACGACGGAGATTCTCCACCGGAATCGCAACAGGGCGTTAGGGCATCGCAACGGCGCTTTGTCACCGGTGGTGAAGAAGCGAAAGATGCTGACCCGGATCTCAACGGAAAGCTGTGGCAATCGGTGACTGCGAGGCCCCGGCGAATCAGCCCCAGTATTGTAGCAGATATGTCTTCGGATTCCCTTGTTGCCGAATTTCGCATGGAAGGACAGCCAGCGCCCTCCTTGATTAAAAGCCTGGGCGATCCCTTTTCTGTTTCAGATGATCATGACGAAGTAAGTCTGGGAGAGGCGGTCCATGGCTTTCTGAGTTTAGACCTGTCGATGTTCAGCGACGGAGAGCAGCTGGATCTGGCGGTAGAGCTCCTGAGGAACTGGAACGTAACGGATCTGGACCCGTCTGATCTGATGGCTATGTCTCAACGATTGCAGAGCTGGATCGCCGCGGACTATGCGAATGCCACGGTTCGCACGGAGTGGCCGGTGACAATGGTGAGCGAGGGTCAGCACATGCAGGGCTGGATTGATCTTCTAATAGAAACGCCTGACCGATTCATTGTAATCGACCACAAAAGCTATTCCGGAGGCGCTCTTGAAAAGAAGGCCAGCGAGTTTGGGCATCAATTGTATCTGTATCGCGCCGCGATCAGCGCCGCATATCCATCAAAGGATATCGAAACCTTGATTCACTTTCCGCTCCTGGGGAAGGTGTATCGTGTGGAGTTTTGAAATAGGACGGACGGCGGCTAACACAATCTAGCCTCGCAGCCTGCGTTCTTTAGAGGTTTATCGCAACTTCGAAAGGCACCGGGTGAGAACTTGCAGGTTTTCTTTTTTTTCACCTGGTAACCCCTTATACAGCTTTCCATTCATCTCGAATTCCAGAACTGCCGCGAATTGTTCAGGCCCCTGTATTTCCAGCAAGGAGCCATAGTATTTGACCAGAGAATCCAGCAATTGGATGAATTCTGTACCTCCGTTTCCCGCCCTCAAATCATCCCAGGAGCTGAAGCCTCCAATCGCGGATAGTTCCAGCCCGGACGAATTCAAGAAGGCAAGGCAAGCCTGTATGTAGGATTTACGCGGGAATGCTGTGTTTTGCATATCGTTCATTCCGGTTTCAGCATAGTCCCAATTCGAAGGCTATAGAGTCGGTCCAGCTGACTCTTCTGGAATTCCTGTGTGCTATCTTTTAAGCGATATGGTCAGCGGACCTGCAGGTAGGCATGGCACTTCGGCTGGGGCTGACCAGCAAGAGACTCTGCCATTCCCAGAGGCTGACGCAGGCGCTCAAACTGCTATCCGGCTTGAATGTCAGAAGCCTACTTTCAGGAATCCCTCCGTTCTGATTAGGTGGGCGCCGCACCGATTGCTTCACCCTCCTTGTCTCATCTACCGATCCGAGTACTCCCAATAACAATTGACTTCCGCGAAGCGCATCGGAAGTTCATTGCCATCCCCAGGGCCGCAAGTACTTCTACAGAGTACTTTGCGGTTTTGCGGAATAGTGGGAACGGGAATAAAGCAGCGTGGCAAAGGTTTACGGTGAGGTGGATTCTCTCAAGTCCCTTCTGGTCGAACTCCGGGGCAATGGCATCCAATTTCTGAATTCGCTGGAGGATATTGAAGCATTTCGCGGCAGTTATTCAGCCAGGATTAATGCAGCAAGGGTCCGGGCCCGGGAAGCGCTCCACCGAGAGAAAGAGCGTCTTAAAACTGTAATAAAGGAGCAACAATCGGAAATTGAGCTTTCTTTAGAGAAACAAGAAGAATTGCTGAAAACAGAACTGGGCTCTGTCGGCAAGCAGCTTGCCGACCTGGAGCAGATTCGCAAGGCAAACAAGTTGGTCTACATTCTCCTGCGCGAGAGAACGAAATACGTCCGTTTATTTCATGATCACTGGGGTCAGAAAAGGATCCAAATCCGGAATGTTATTCTAATGATGAATCATCGCCCTGCGGCAGAATACGAATATGTTAAGATAGTTCTGCTTGAAAGGATCAATCGCTACATCCAATACTTTGAAGCGCAGCTGAGCGCTGCGGAAGTGGACGCCATTGCAGAAATTCTGCTTTCGGAAATGCAGAATCGATGAGTTTTCCCGGGATGCCTGCAATTAACGGGCATTTTCCGTTGATCGTCTCTTTCATAGTTTAAATGAATCTTGATTTTCGGCGAAAACCGCCGATTACCAGGGTATTTGTAAACCGTGCGCTGGAACTAATAGAGGGGATACCATGTGGCAACAAGGAGAAGATCGCTTTCTGGCAGACCTTCTCTGGATACCCGTTGAAGGCGTAGAAACCGTGGCCCTGAATTCTGACAGTCCGGCATCGCAGCAATTGCGCAAGCTCAACGAAGAGGTGCAGCCGGTACGCCACACCGCGAAGCATTTTCAGAATGAATCGCTAAGAGCCGCCAGCGAATCCTCTGACTATCCCTGGCGCCACTTACGAAAGCCCGCTGACTCCAATATGGGTCAAGGTCGAGCCTTCCCCGGCGCTACCGGAGAAAAGAAAGGATGAGGAGGAGAAACTTGCCAGGGAACTGTCCCCCAAACTGTCCTCAAAACTGGCCAGGATTCGACCAATGAGGGCAAGTCGGCGCAGAAAGCGCCTTGGATCGCCAATCTACCCGATAATCTGCCATAATCGGACAAAACGGAAAAAGATGGTCATGGAATAAACTATCATGTAAACTGTCCACGTGGTCACCCTTGCCCATACCATTTCCCCTCTGGTTCCCGAGGCTGCCGTGGCAGCACCCTTGCTGGAAAGGGCCGCAGCTCTTTTAAAGGAGAGTCGGGACCTTTTGAATCATACGATCGGGCCGTCTTTGCGACCAATTCTTCGTTCCATGAACTCGTATTACACCAACCGGATTGAGGGGCAGCATACCAGCCCGACGGATATTGACCGAGCCTTGAATGCGGGCATGAGCAATGACAGGCGAATTGCTCGGTTACAGAGGCTGGCTTTGGCGCATATGCAAGTAGAAGAGCAACAGGAGTTAGAAGTCCTGGACGAATCTCGGACCAGGCTTTTTTCTCCCGAATGGGCACAATCCATTCATCATAACCTCTACATGGCATTGCCGGAGGATGAAAGGACTACGGAAGAGGGCCATCCGCTCGGGCCCGGACAATGGCGAGACCGCCCCGTATCGGTGGGGCGACACCTGGCCCCTGAAGTAGAAAATGTGCCCGGGTTAATGGAGGTTCTTCATTCCGGTTATCGGAACCTGCCTTACGGAGAATCGCTGCTTATCGGCATCGCAGCCTGTCATCACCGAATGGCCTACATTCATCCATTTCTCGACGGAAATGGCCGCGTGGCTCGTCTACATTCGCATCTTCTGCTCCACTGGATGGGACTTACCGGCGGAGTTTGGTCTATCATGCGAGGGCTTGCTCGGAATCAGCAGGACTACTATCGATTTCTGAACGACGCGGATTTGCCTCGCAAGGGCGGTTCCGATGGCAGGGGAAACCTGACTCAAGCCGGACTTGTGGATTTCGTTTCTTTCTTTCTGGATATATGCCTGGACCAGGTCCGGTTCATGGCGAAAATGCTGCAGTTGACTGAGTTTCGCAATCGCCTGCGGGATCTGCTCCTCTGGATGGAAGCGAATCCCTGGAAGCTGGGCTCGGAGATGTCGGTTGTAAAGATTGAGGCTCTGGAAGCTCTACACTACGTTTCTCTCGTAGGTCGCCTGGAAAGGGCAAAGTTTCTTTCGATGACAGGCCTTTCGGAAAGGACGGCCCGTCGAGTCTTGAGTTCGCTTATCGACTTTGGATTGCTTCGCAGCGAATCCAGCAGGGCCCCGGTGGAGTTTCGCGTTCCGATGGGGGCGCTGCGATTCTTATTCCCCAGGCTCTGGCCGGAAGCAGAACAGGACTTCGCCGATTATCCCAGAGTTCGCTGAATCGCTGATTCAGTGCATCGCTCGTTGATTCGACTGCAGAGTTCCGGTGCCTTTTGAGAGCTACTCGAAGGTCGAAAGCGCCGAACAGGGTGCCGGGAAACATCCCACAACGGCACATTTGTAAATGAGAGCCCGTTTCGCATGCAGAAGGTCGACGTCCTAACCTGCAGGCCAGAGGATCACGGAACTGATGATGCGAACCTCGGAGGTTTGCAGTCCGTTCGCGCTGCACCAGGATTCTACGGCTCGGCCGTGCCAGGCCTCCATATCATCCGGGCTGAGTCCAGACAGCATTGCCTGCATTGACTTGCGCCGCACGGGCGGGTCCGTCCGTGCCAGGCCATCCATGAATTCATCAAGTAAAGTCTGGATACGATTGCTGCCCTCTTGAGGCCTGCCAGGCAGAAGCCGGATTTCCCGACCCCGGAGCACCATTTCAATTAGTTGCCAGCCGCCGGGTTCAAAGTAAGCGCTGGCAATTCGGATTAGTTCAGCGCCATCCAGGGTTTCGGGAAGCATCCTGGCTTCTATACCAGATCAAGGATGTCTTCGCCGAATCGTTTGATCGCTTCTCCATGAACCATCTGTACGGCAGAATCGTTGTGGCTATGAAGGCCGCAGCCAGGCAGAATCCGCAGGCCACGGCGGCAGACTTGATTCAGGCAGGCTATGAGCTGGCGCTGGACTTCGCCTGGAACTGGAAACGGGAAAGCTATCGGGACAAAAATCTCCTGGACGACACCTGAAAAGTATGGCATCATTACAAACGAGGGTTACTTTCCTGGAAAACCGCACAGATCTAAACGAAAGGCTTTTGGAGCAGGCCCGGGAGGAATACCGGGACGGCCGGGCTCGTCTGGAAGGGGAGATGTCCGAGCTACGCACAGAACTTCGTAACGAGATGCGCGCGTTGCGCGCTGAAATGGGGGAAATGCGATCGGATATCCTGACTCTTTCTGCGGATATGCGCTCTGAAATTCTGGGTCTGTCGGTGGAAATGCGTCGTAATACCCGCTGGACCGCTGCGCTGGCCTTTGGAGCGGTTGCGTCCCTGTCTATCCTGCTTCCGGTTTGCTGGCAACTGGCTCAGCGATGGCTGTGATGCGAAGGCGACCCGGAAAATCGATCCGGCCCCTGGTATCGCATATCGCCAAAAAATCCATCCAGGTCGGTTCAGCTGACTCAAAACTTTGCCATTATCCTCTAAGATGGGGGTATGCCAAATCGAAGATCATCCCGAAAGCGACGCCGTTTCGAACGAAGAACGGGCCTGAATCGCAACGCGGAAATGCACAGCGTGTCCGTGTACGTTCCTGTCTATTACTACTACATCCAGCGATTGCTGGAGTCCGGTCCTTTGAATTCGGACTGGCTTAGCGCCTTCGCAGAAATTCTGCCCAATCCATTGTTCGAGGAACTGGGAGAGCATGTGCATCGACTACTTCCGGATGAGGCCACCGAGGATTTCACCTACGGGCCCAATAATCTCGAGGGGTATCTGCAGTACATTCTGGAATCGCCCAATCTCAGCCGCCAGATTCGGCAAGTCTATCTGGATCTATTTCGCAAGAGCGATCCGGCGCCCGGTCAGAATCATCATCGGCTGCCTGCATACATCGAAGAAAGGCTGGCCGAGGTAATCGAACTTGTGGGCCTGGACGATGAGGGGCACAGGATACTGCATGCCCTCTATTGCTGGACCCTGCCGTTATTCGACGAGCGTACAGTGAGCGACGATTCCCAGTTCAACATAGAATTGCTGTCCCGATTGACCGGTGTCCATCCATCCTCCGTCAGGGAACTGTTGAGCGATCAGAGTCCACTGCTCAGCTTCGAGTTGGTAGAGCCCCGAAACCGTTACTCATCAGCTTTTGAAATCAATCAGCAGTTTCGCCACGATTTGGAATACCCGGGAAAGGCATCCTCCTGGGAAAAGCTTCTAGAGAAAGATTCTGGTTCGACCTTCGCACTGGATTCGTTCAGCGTGCGAAACTCTGAACTTGAAACGTTGCTTTCCATTCTGGATGATGGAGTCCCGTCTCAGATTCTGTTCTACGGTTCCGCCGGCACGGGAAAGACAGAACTTGCCAGGGCCCTGGCTCACAATTCAGGACGGGAACTAATATTTGTGAACCCGGCCCCCGAAGGCGAAGTTCTCAAACGCAGATTGGCTCTGGAGCGGGCCGTAAAGATGCACCAGGGAAACGTCATCATTTGCGTGGATGAAGCGGATGCCCTTCTCAACGTTTCGCCCGGATTCTTTTTCTTCGCGCCCATGACTGCCGGCGACAAGAACCACGAAAAGGCCTGGCTAAATCAGTTTCTGGAGCGTAATCAGGTCACCACCATTTGGATTACGAACGACAAAAGAGCGATTCCGGAGTCGGTGCGACGGCGCTTTCACTACAGCGTGCCTTTTCAGCCGCTTTCCGGAAGTCAGCGACTCAAGCTGTGGAGAACCATCCTGGAAGGGCATCCGCTGGCTCGGGAGTTTGACGACGACTACATTCGTCTACTGGCTCAGAATTTTCCCGTGAATGCAGCCGGAATACATGGTAGCCTGTCCTATCTTAAGGCCATGCGAAAACGTCCCAGGGGCAAGCGATTTCGAAGTCGTCTGGAGGAGCTTCTAAAATCTCGAAGCCGGGTGCTCCACGGCAAGTCCCCGAAAATTCGGGCACAGAATAATGAGCCATTCTTTCCCGAGTTTCTGGAAGCCAGCGTCGATCTGTCCGCTTTGAAGTCTTCAATAGAGAATCATCTGAACTCAGAATCGGACCGGGGGCAGCATTTGCTTTTCTACGGCCCTCCGGGAACCGGCAAGACAAAGTGGATCCAGAAAATGTCCGACGAAATCGCAGTGGAGGTCCATGTGCACAGAGCCTCTTCGCTTCTGAGCCCTTTCGTAGGGATGTCGGAGCGCCAGATCCGTGAAGCTTTCGAGAAGGCCGAGTCTGCCCGGGCCATTTTGATTATCGATGAAGTAGATTCCTTTTTGATGGATCGATCCCGAGCCCATCGAAGCTGGGAAACCACCATGGTAAACGAATTCCTGGACGCCATGGAGAGCTTCACCGGAGTACTTGCCTGCACAAGCAATCGCATAGACGATATGGATCCGGCGGCCATCCGACGCTTTCGCCAAAAGGTAGAGTTTCGACCGCTGAGTGCGGACAACTCCTGGAAGATGTTTCAGGCTTATTTTCGTCATTACTATCCCCGCGCGAAGATAAAACCGGAAGAAAAGGAGTCTATTACGGCTCTAAAAGGGGTGACTCCCTCGGACTTTGCCGTTGTTTTCGAGAATCTGGAGAGTCGCACCGCTCAGTCACTGAAACCCGGCGAAATTGCAGACGCTTTGCGAAAAGAAGTGAAGTTGCGCAGGAGCGACTCCGGTCCTATCGGGTTTCGATGAGAGTCAAGAGGAAACGGCGGGGTTCGGGTAAAGGCGCGGGGTCTGATGTTATGCGAACGCGGCGCGGCGAGCCCCAGGCCAGCGGGTTCGAGTTACGGCGGTGGGCGGAGTGTTATACGAACTCGGCTCGAGCCGCGGTGGGGCGGGGTTCGGGTTAAGGCGCGCGGGTTGCTGCTATGCGAACCTCGGCCGGCTGGCCCCAGGCTGGCGGAGTTCGGGTTAAACCGGCCAGACGGCTATTATACGAACTCGGCCCGGTGACTTTACGTTGCGGGTTCCAGCCAATCCAGGGCTGGATCGATACCCTGATAAAGACGGAAAGCGGCTACATAGTTCTGGACCACAAGAGCTACGCCGGCCGGGATCCCTTGAAGAAGGCCCGGGAGTATTTGCCGCAACTCAAGGTATATCGCGAGGCAGTGCAGCAGTCCACCGGCGAACCGGTAACAGATACGCTAATCCATTTTCCGGTTTTAGGATTAATCGTACGTGTGGATTGGCCTTCGTAGCAAGTCGTGCGATGCGTATTGGGGGCTCTGGTTTTTTCGGACACCCGGCGCCCGAAAGTCTGCACACGCTTGACCGTATGCCCGCCCGGATCATCTTACAGCATGGTAGAAAGCTCCAGAATTGATTTTCAGCAACAGTTACTACTGGCCATTGAGTACACAGTAATTGGCTGGTATCACTTTATTCACCGGCCGGGCTCGAAAAGCGCCTCTATGAGTGATCTTCTGGATCTGGCCGTGTTTACCTGGAAGGCCCATGAACACCCAGATCTGCCGCTGAGTGAACTGCCCGAAAAGTCCATCTCCGAAACCTCCATAAAGGGCTACCGAAGTGCCCTGGCAGAAACCTTCCAGATTCAGTTCGATTTTCAAAGCAAGTATGTGGATTTTTTCAGTTCTGATCCTGCCGTGCAACTTCAGCGTCTGCGAGTGCTCACAGGGTACTATCTGAATACCAGGTTACGCGTATTCTGTGACGATGCGCTTTGTTTGCTTCTTACGAATTTGCAGGAAGAGGGCCCCGGCGAAGATCCTGAATTTCGGCGAGCGCCGGGGCTGCTTGCGCTGTACTATATCATAGTTTTTCACGCGGCCGCCAGGATGGGAATACCGTTGGATCTGCGCTACAGGCCTGTTATGAGTCGGGAGGTGACCGACCGGCGGCTTGTTCCTCTCTCTGTGGTGCATCGCTCTCCTTACCTGGATCTAGTTGCAAGGGATAAGAAAGACAATCGGATCAAACAGTTTCCCATCAGCTCCATTGTTTCTCTCAAGAGCCACTTCTGGACAGAAGCTTTCAAAGCCATGGCCGGCCAGGCTGGACGGGAGCCATTCGACTATGAGTCCTACAAAAAGGATCCGGAGTACCGTTTCCTGCGGCCTCTTCGCCGGTATCGGTTTCGCATGACCGGTTACACATTTAACCACTTTTCGCAATCGCATAGAAAGGAGTGGACTCTGGTAGAAAAGGAAAGTCCCACCAGCTACGTTCTGGACATTGTGGACGACGACTGGAGATCAATGCTGGCGCTACTTTTCGAATACGGCAAGTTTATTCAGCTTCTGGAAGAAGAAAGCCTGCAACCGAATGCCATAGAAGGATCCAATTCGCTTCCCCGGGAATGCGAGCAGGAAAAGTTTCCCTTGCTCTGTGCTTTTAGAAAGCGAGTAGAAGAGCTAAGGCAATCGAATCCGGACCTGGTTCTGTAGATCGGCTCTGAATGTTTTTCAGGAATTCGATGGATGAGCCATGGCAATCCCCGGACTCCGATGGCGTTGTTTTCCGTGTCATTTGGAAATCTCTGGCCAAAAACTTCCGATTGAGTGAGTCTGAAAAAATCCAACCGGAGTCGCCTGAACCGACTCCAATACATTCGCGCCCATGCTAATCTAGCTGCATGATCGTACTTGCAGCGCCGGACCCCGCCGATAGCTATTATCGCCATTGCCGGCAAGCCATACTGGACACCATCATTGCTCTGATTCGCGCGGCTCTCGCCCACGATGAGGAAATCTACGTCTTTGCGCACGGCGCCGCCGCCGGGTATTTGCGTAAGGAAATCCCGGAAGGTTGCATTATCCCGTTTCCTGCCGGAGATATCTGGCTAAGGGATTATGCGCCCATTGTGGGAGGCAGGACCTGCGAGTTTCGCTACCGACCCTGGTATGCGGCGGAGGATGGCCGGACGAGCCGGGCCGTGCGATACGGGGCGGTCACTCAGGTGGGATTGCGAAACTTCTTCAAGTCCTGCGGTATAGAGAGCGCACATCGCTCCGACTTGGTTTTGGATGGAGGAAGCTTTCTATACAACAGAGGCGGCCGCGGTTCCAGAATAGGATTGCTATCCCATCGTTTTTGCAAGGATAACGGTCGGGGCAGGACTAACCTGGATCTGGTGAAGGAGCAATTGGACCTGGACAGGCTGGTCGTCATCGCCGAGCCCGGGGATGTAACGGGACACATCGACGGTTGCTTTCAATTTCTGGACACGGATCATTTGTTCATTCAGGATGTATGTCCTCAGGGCATGGCGCCTGCCGACTCCAGAAGCCGGATTGTGCGCATTAGCGAACATCTCAAAGAAGCGTTGCCCGAAGTTCGGCAGACTGTCTTTACTAGTCCAGTCGTCACAGGGGCCGTTGGTTTGTACGCCAATTGCATTGTAACTGAGAAAACTGTTTTTCTGCCAAACTACGGCCTTGGTTCTGACGAAAGAGCCTGGGCTACTCTAAGAGACGTTACGGATCGCGCCATTGTATCTGTGGATGCCATCGCCCCGGCAATCCTGGGCGGCTCCTTGCACTGCCTGTCCTGGCAGCCGGACGGGCTTACCGCCAGTCGAATTCGAAGCAGTCTGGCGCTGATGAAACATCAGATTCGAAGCGAGAAGACCCAGAAAGGAGCAGACCATTGATGGAAGGAAGGGTCTATATCGTTGTAGTAACCCGCTGAAGCATAGGCGAAAACGCCTCGCCATTGAAGAGATTCGATTATCAAGGAGGAAAGAAATGAAAGACCCGAAGGAAATGACGCTAAGGACTCTGGAGGATGTGTCCGTGGTTAGCTTCATGAACGAGAACCGTTGTCATCTAAAGCGCAAGGGGGAACCTGGATTCGGATTCGTTACTCTGCAGGATGCGCTTTCTGGAAAGATGATTGTCCGCTTTCACGAATCGGATGATTTTGTGGAGTATCCGGATGCCGAAGCCCTGGTAGCTGATGGCTGGATATTGGACTAGTCGATGCCCTGGTAGCCGATGGCTGGATACTGGACTAGCCGGCGGCACCGTTCCGGATCGATGGATTTTGCAATTCGCAGGCGCCCTGGTTGCTGCTGGCCGGAAGGCTGGCAGCCGTTTTCGGGGCCGGAGTTTCAGCTGCTGGCAACCGTGAGTGTCGCGGCCCTATTCGTTGGTGGTCGGACTCGCGTAATCTCTCTTGTAAATGTCGTCAGAGTAGATATCGATGGTGAACAACCCGAGAACGAAGTCCAAAAACTCACCTGGATTCACTTCGAATGTAAGGCCGCCGATGAAACCCAGGTAAAATCCAAGCCTGGTATAGTTATGCGGTCTGCGTAGATTGGCGGGAAGTCCATCCTGGCTTGCTTCGTGGTAGGTTAAGTTCGTATCCTTGCCGCGCAGATCGCTACGACCGTCCACGGTTCCCGACTGCTCATCAAGGCTAAAGCCCGGCACAAAGAGCGTGGTGTAGACGTCACCAAACTCTCCGTGTCTCCATCCGTATTCACTGGCCAGGCTTCCATGGCCTCCACCGCCCGGTACAAAAGCAGCCCCCAGTGCAGCGGGACCGATCTGGACGGTGGCTCCGGCCTGCAATCCTATCGTGAAACTGAGAGTGACAATGTCCCTTAGATCCATGACCCGATTACGATAGTAATTCAGAGCGCTGTTGGATCCTGCACCGGGCCTGCGGTTGTCAATACCTTCCATTGAGACGCAGGCAATGGGGGCGCACAATGCCAGTAAGATGAATGCGAATATTCGTAAGCGGCACGAAAGCATGGTGGCGCATCCTATAGTTCCCATTTATGCAGACCAGCCATTTTTGCTTTCGCCGGTTGGTATTGGCTCCGCTCCTGGTAATTACTCGGGCATCGCCGACTGTCTACGAAGCCGCCGGAATCTACGAATGTAAACGCAAAACCGTAGCATCGAGACCACGGCCGCGCCCGGGCTGCTGGCCGGATACTGGACGAGCCGGCGCTCTGGCTGCCGATAGATGGATGCTGGACTGGTCCGTCTCCGCGGCGCCCGAAAACGAGTGCAAATCATAGGAGAGTTCGTCCAATAGACTTATGGCCCTGATGTTTCCCGACCGATTGCCTGCCGACGTTCGTCCAGAAAGCCGAGAGGCGGAGTTCTACGAAAGGTTCAAGGCAGAGTTAGGCGACGAATGGACCGTCTACTACGACATAGATCTCACCACGCCGGCTGTGCCCCGCCGGCAGATCGATTTTCTCCTGGTGGGTCCTCCGGGCATCCTCGCTCTGGAGCTAAAGAACAGTTTGCTGCGAAAAGAGGGAGGCCATTGGCAGCGCTTCGATCGGCATTCCGGTCGGTGGATGAAGGATGTCAGTCGCCACTACGCAGGTCCGGTAGATCAGGCGCACACCGCTCTCGCACAACTTCAAGAATTCCTGAAATCGCACAATGGAAACAAACCGCCGGCGCCGGAAAGAAGCTACAGAAGCGGCGCCATACTGCTTCAGAACGAATCCTCCGAATTTGGCGACGATGCTCAATTCATCATTGGCAAAGGCAGCGCCGAAGGTTCGCTAAAAATTGCGGTGGACGAATTTCTGGGACGCTTTGCTATCAAGGAAACCACAGAAGAGCAGCGCCAGAGAATCCACGAAGTGATCCGATGGAATCTAAATCTGGTGGAATCATTTTCTGAACGCCGGGACCGCCAGGAAAGGCAACTAATCGCTCTTACGCGAAAGCAGAATCGCATACTTTCCGATTTCGAAAGAAGGGGCCGCCTGCTTCTGGAAGGTGTGGCCGGTTCCGGAAAAACATTACTCGCACGAGAGGCAGCCCGCAGGGCGAGCAATAGAAAGCAGAAAACCCTTTTTCTGTGTCACTCAAGCAATCTAAGCTCCTACCTGAAAGACGGGCTGGCGGATTGCGATAACCTTGACGTGTATACCTTCGCAGGGTTCTGCAACTCGGTGATTGAACCTGTGGATCCGGAATTTCTCAGGCGGTCCGGATCTAACAGGGGCGGCAGCGCAGAAGAGCCGGCGTCCCAAAAAGATGCCGCCCGGCAAACCTACGTCAGGGAAAACTACGTTAAGGAGACGTTGCCCCAGAAAGCGGCGGAATGCTACCGGGATCAGAAATACGATGTACTAATAGTGGATGAAGGCCAGGATTTGTTTTCCATTGATCAGGTACTCTTTCTGGATATGGTGCTTGCTGGCGGATTCGAATCCGGGCGCTGGTTCATTGCCTACGATAGCCGCCAGGCCCTTCTGGGAGAGATCAGCGACGGGCTGTCATTTCTGGAAGACAAGAAGCCGCGAAAGCTGAAACTGCATATAAACATTCGCACTCCGGGCAAAGTGTATGCCTTTTTGCGTAAACTGGCCGGCTTGAAAAGCGAAAGTAGACTAAGCGATGTTATGGACCTGAATGCCTACGAGTATTCCAATGAGGAAGAAGCAGAGAAACTTCTGGTTTACACTTTGAACCATGCCATCCGCGAAGCGCACTATCAGCCCGAGGAAATCGTGATTCTGTCTCCTGCGAAGAAAAGTCATACAGAAGGTCTGGACCGTAAGGAGATCTACGGAGATCATCGAATTGTAAGAATCAAAGACGGTAGGCCCCAGCCCGGAAAGGTGGGCTTTCTTGAAATCGATCGATACAAAGGCCTGGAGAGTCGCTTCGTAATTCTCATGGGAATCGATAGATTCGACGACCCGGAGGCCCGCAACTGGATCTACGTGGCGCTTACCCGTACTACCGGCGCAGCCGCCATTCTCTACCATGAAAGAAATCGAAACTTCTTCGCTGCCATGGGTTAGCTCGGAGCGGATTATTTACCAGGCGTTCGCGGCCGTTAAGACGGAAATATCTCTTTGCGGCAGGAGTGATTAGGCTGCTCAGGCTTTGATCTCAGGCTCGGGTCCGGATGAGGATAAACTGGTCTCCGTGAACCGGCGTTTGGTGTCCGAATGAATTGAATCGCCAGAACAAAAAACAATGTCACAGTCCGGAAGTATTATCTGATTCAGTGGGATTTACCGCTGCAGACTTAGAGACACGGGAGGTATACTATGTACTATTTCGCATATGGCAGAAACATGAACCAGGAAGTGATGAAGAAGCGCAATGTCTGGAGTCAGCATCGGCGGGCGGCGATTCTCGAGGGATGGCAGCTCAAGTTTAACAAGCGCTCCAGTAGCAGGCCGCTGCAGGGCTATGCCAATATTGAGCCCGAGGATCAGTCATACGTTCCGGGGGTGCTCTACCGTGTGGACGAGCAAGGTATCAGTTCGCTGGACCAATATGAGGGGTATCCTGAGCACTACGAGCGGCGGACCGTTCAGGTGAAGGATAATTGGGGTCAGTATCACGATGCCATTTGCTATGTAGCAAATCCGGATCATGTGACGGAGGGGCTGCTGCCCACCCGGGAATACCTGGCCGATCTAGAGCAGGGCGTTGAAGTGCTGGGCGACAAATATTTTGCGCACATTCAATGGATCCAGTCGCATCCTACTGTGGAAGACGATCGAACCATGCGAAACCGGAAACTAAAGGCTATGAATGCCGGTATTCCAGAACTACTGGCCAGGATTCGATCAGAAATAGACGACGGGCTGTACCAGTCCTTTGACGGCAAGCTCTGGGCCGGCGCCGATGTGATAATCCGCGAAATACCCACAACCAGCGATGTGTCCTGGCGGGAAGAGTCGAAGGATCACATCCTTGTCATTAGCGAGAATGCTCGGGCGCTGTCCTGGTGTATGCATCGGCTGAAGGATGTCCGTGATTTACAACAGTCGTTTACGAATAAATACGAATTCTATGGTATAATCGCTGGATTGGCGAACAACAGTAAGCCGGAGGAAATGCCTCCCAGTGACGTAAAAGCGCTGCTACATGCTATGGTGGACGCCGCCGAGGAAATGGAGCTGATGCTCCCCGGTAGGACAAAACTGGGCCCAGATTGATCCAGGAAGTGATCGAGGGTTTTAGGCTCTGGACGAGGGCAGCTTGAATCCAGTGATGATCTCTTACGAAAATACCACCGAACGAAAGGGGCCGACGCATAGCTGATTTTAAATGACTGCGGGGCTCGAGTTAGGTTGACGTAGAAGAGAAGGGGTTGTATAGCTTAAGATGGGCCAGGATAACTTAATTAGGTCGACATCTCTTATGTGCCCGTCCAGGTTTGTACATCGGAGGAGTAAAGCTAATGCCAATACATTACACCAGGCAATCTGTAAGAAGCCTGTTTAAACTCTGCGGGGTCACCACTATTATGCTGACCCTGTCGCTAACCCTTCTACCCGGATGCGCGAAAGAGTCCGACAATACGGCAAGGGACGCTGGATTGCTGTTGCTTCTGGCCAATCTAGGGTGCGGAGACGATGGTGATGTATGGACGGCGCGATCCGCGGCCGAGGCCAATCAGTGGAATAACGTAACCTATGGTAATGGCACTTTCGTTGCTACTGCCAACAGTGGAACTAACCGGGTCATGACATCTTCGGACGGCATCAACTGGACAGCTCGATCGGCAGCCGAGGCCAACGAATGGAACGGCATAGCCTACGGAAATGGACTCTTCGTTACAGTCTCCACAGATGGAACCAATCGTGTCATGACTTCGCCAGATGGTATTACCTGGACCGCCCGCTCGGCGGCGGAAGCGAATCTATGGCAGAAGATAACTTATGGAAACGGACTGTTCGTGGCGGTCTCCTCCAATGGAACCAACCGTGTTATGACCTCTTCGGACGGCAGCACCTGGACCCCCCGATCGGCGGCGGAAGCGAGTCTTTGGATCGGGATAACCTACGGCAACGGGCTATTCGTTGCCGTGGCGGCAAGCGGAACGAACCAGGTGATGACCTCTCCGGACGGAATCACCTGGACCGCACGGACGGCAGCTGAACCTAACGTCTGGGCAAGCGTCACCTACGGCAACGGACTCTTTGTGGCGGTTTCAAATAATGGGACCAATCGGATCATGACTTCTCCGGACGGGATCACCTGGACAGCCCGATCGGCGCCCGAGGCCAATGTCTGGACAAGCGTAACCTACGGCAATGGACTCTTCGTGGCCGTGGCCAACAGTGGAACGAACCGAATCATGACTTCTCGTGACGGAATCAACTGGACGGCTCGTTCGGCCAGTGAAGCAACCACATGGAGTAGCGTTGCCTATGGGAATAACCTATTCGTGGCCGTAGCCAATAGCGGAACCAATCGTGTCATGACTTCACCCTGCGATTAGGATTGCGGCCAGAGTCATCCGGAAGCTGTGGAAGGACTTCGTCTATCTTTCGTTCAAAGCAAATTCTTCGGGCTCTGGCCACAAATAAGAAAAGCGCCTCTCGGCGCTTTGTTATTCACAGCAAATCTTTCAGCCTTCGGCCATAAATAAGAAATGCGGCTTGCGCCGCTTTGTTATTCAAAGCAAATTCTTCGGCCTCCGGCCGAGAATTTGCTCCCCCGGTAGGACTCGAACCTACGACCAATTGATTAACAGTCAACTGCTCTACCGACTGAGCTACAGGGGAGTGTCAGAGGCAGAATCGGTGAGAGGCCCCGGACTGTCAACTCTGTCTGCATTGAGTAGCCGGGTCTGTGGACAAAAATTTGGGGCTCGGGCAGCGGCTGGATTCCAGGGAGCGCTTGCGAGGGCCCTGGGCCCGGGCTGCAATAGAACCGGAAACGGCATGGGGGAGTGGCCGGAGAGCAGCGTCCGTTTTGATTCCAGGCTATCGGCCATTTGGCTCCCGACGATCAGGACTGTGGGCAGACCCCGAAATCTAGTGGTCCACGAGACTCTATCTTTGCATCTGGTTCAGGGTATCCAACTATGAGCAAATTCGGCGAAAAAAACACCGGCGAAGATCAGTCCGGAGTCAAGGACTCGCGTTCCAGCCGATTGAGTTTCGAAGTTCATCCGCTCTGGAAGTTTCTCCAGGAGACGTATGGATTTGAAGACAGCTTCGTTTTCTTTGGTCCTTATCGTGGCGCTTCCATCCGTCCCCGAATCATCGACGACTACACCATAGAAGTTCGGATGCCGCTGGAGCTGAGCAATACGAACTACGTAGGCACCCAGTTCGGCGGATCGCTCTATTCCATGTGCGATCCGTTCTATATGGCTTTGTTGATTCGAAATCTGGGCCCGGATTATATGGTCTGGGATAAAGGCGCATCTATCGACTTTGTCCGCCCCGGCACGGGGGAAGTGCATGCTGTGTTTCAGATTTCCGAGGAAGAACTGGAAGAGATCAAGCAGATCGTAGCTAAGGACCGAAAGACGATTCGGCACTACGAAGTGGAAGTGAAAGGCGAGCAGGGCGAAGTAGTCGCTCTGGTGAAGAAAGAGCTCTACGTTCGAAAGCTAAACCGTCGGTAGGAGCCACCTGGCGAGTATTGCTAAATCTCGAGCGATTCTTACGAAAGGGGGTAGCGATCACTGTCCTGGTCTCCCGAAGCCGAGTGGCCGGAGTATGGGGAAGGGGAATCAGTCTAGGGATCTGCGTCGTTTCTGTAAATAGGAAAATTATTGATTGATGGCCCGGGTTGCGATCGCTCCACTGGTGCATGAAATCGATGAAATACGCGCTGGCGCTCCTTTTGGCTGCCAGCCTGGTTTATTGCGGGGGATCCGACTCTTCAAAGGATGGCGATCCCATGGAACTCACAAAAAAGGACCCGAAGCATACTGCAGTGCTTCTGGAAAACGAATATGGTGCCGTTCTTCAGGTTGAACTGCCAGCAGGAGCAGAACAACCTGAGCACTATGGATCATCGCGCATTGTTTATTCTCTAAATGATTACTCGCTTGATTGGCTGGAAGAAGGGGAGCAGAGCAGGGTTGATTGGAAAACCGGCGATGTCCATGAGCACGATCCGGGGATGCATCGCGCAAAGAATGTAGGATCCACTCCAGCCAACTATCTGATCGTGCTTCGGAAACAGGCAAAGCTTGATCCGGTGAAGGATATGGACGCACCTTCCGAGTATCATCGGCAGATCCATGAATCTCCGGAATTCATAGTGTACGAAGTCCATATCCCGACCGGAGAATCCATCCCATCGCACCCCGGGTTTCCCCGGTTCGTATATTCGCTCACCGATTACACAATTGAATATACGGAAGGGGAAGAAAAGGGTACTCACTCCTTCAAGAAAGGGGATGTTCACTTCCATGAAAGCAAGCAGCAGCATTCAGCGGCGAATACCGGTGATTCTGAAGCAGCGTTTCTCGTAGTGGTACCCAGAAAGTAAGCCGCTGCCAGAAGAGTTCCTGTCGGTAGTTGGCTACCGACAGGCTCAGGACGGTTCGCAGGACGGCGCGGGCGCTTAAGTTCGAGAATCAGTTCCTATGTCATTGGTACTTCAATCGCCAGAATGCGCGCCGGCGCGGTCGCCTCGATTGGCACAGTAGACAATCCTTCCAGGCCCAGGCCGTCGCGGTAACCCAGGGTTTCCTTGTTGATTGTGGCTGATCCTTCGATTATGAAAAAGTAGACTCCGTTGGCGCTATCGTTCAGCGAATAGTCCAGCGTCTGGCCTTTGTCCAGGTCGGCCATGGAAAAATAGGCATTCTGATTGATCCACAGAGTTTCGTCGGATTGCTGCGGCGAAACCATCATTTGAAAGCGATTCTTTCTGTCTTCGCTTGCGAATTCTTTTTGATCGTATCTGGGCTCAATGTCCATCTTCCCGGGAATAACCCAGATTTGAAGGAACTTCACCGGCTCTTCATCCGAGTGATTATACTCCGAATGCGCGATGCCTGTGCCTGCAGACATGATCTGAACATCGCCGGTGCGAATCACTCCATCGGTGCCCGTGGTATCCTTGTGCTCCAGAGCGCCGCTCAATGGAATGCTCACGATTTCCATATTATCGTGCGGATGGGTAGGAAACCCTGCTCCCGGAGCCACCTGATCATCGTTCAGCACTCTCAATGCCCCGAAGTGCACTCTCTCTGGATCGAAGTAACTTCCAAAGCTAAACGTATGCCTGCTTTGCAGCCAGCCGAAGTTAGCACCGCCGCGAGTTGCAGAACGATGTAGAGTTTTCTTTATTGCGCTTTGAGTGCTCATATTAGCCTCGCTTTCGGACAATCACAGATTGTCCCGGGATTCTTCATTTTCTGAAGTACGGAGTTAGTGGTATGAGTCCCTCCATCGGTTACATCGAAAACGGGCATTGTATCTGCAAAGGCCATCAATCCTGAGTCCGTCCACTGCGAAGACATCCGACAGTGAACGTGGCCGGACCCTATCGGCGAGGGACTTCCGAGTCCGGTGGACTCAGTCCGTCAGACTCCGAGCCTGTTCAGGTCTGGGACTGTAGCTTCTCGATCTCTTTGCGGATCGCCTCGGCTTCTTCGGTTTTCGCCGCAAACCCCTGGATGTTGCCGGATCGTTGCAGATCCCGCGCTTCGGTGAGTAGTTTATCGTATTTCTTTTCGAGCTTTGCGGCCGGATTCTTGTTGAATAGTCCAAACATGTTTTGTCTCCCTGGACAAGATGGACTAAATCTAGCCAGTATGTGCGCAGCCAGCCATTCTTTTTAGAAGTAGGGCTCGCATAAAACTGGAGCGACCTTCCACGAGAGAGATTTCCTATTTGCGGCGCGGGTCCAGGTATCCACTTGAGCGCGCAGTTGTTATACCGATTTAAACTTGCAGTCATCTTCAAGGAGCATATTGTCGCAAGGGCAAAGCTAACCTAAACAATCGGGAGAGCCCCATGAAGATCAGACTGCATATTCCATTAATCGCTTGCTTTATCGTCGCAGGGGCGGTGCTTGCCTCACCGGAAACGGATTCGGACTCGGATGGCCTGCCCGACGTTCTGGAAACCCTGGCCGGCCTGGATCCCGAGAAAAATGAGTGCGTAGCCGATCAGTGCAACGCCGCGCCCGGACCCCAGTACGCGGTTTTCCTTTTCGATCAAAGCGGCAGCATGGATACGGAGTTTGGCGAATCCACTCGGATTGAAGCGGCGCGAAGCGTATCGAAACGATTGGTGGAACGGCTGCCTGAATCGCTACAGCTCGGTCTATACACCTATGGCCCGAAAGAATGTGAAGGCTCCGTGGAGATTCAGTCTCCATTCGAGAAACGTTCGGTAGACTCCGTGGTACAAAGGATCGAAGGGCTGCAACCGGATGGTTCTACACCGATTGGCGCTACTCTGGATGAGATAGCAGCAAAGGTTCAGGAGAAGGCCGGAAACTATAGCATTGTTCTGGTAACCGACGGAGGGGAATCCTGCGAAGGCGATCCGGTGGAATCGGCGCGAAACCTCATCGCTCAGTCAGGGGCTGATAGAAACATCACACTGGATGTGATAGGTCTGGACCTGGAGCCTTCCATTCGAGAAGAACTGGCATCCATTGCCGAAGCTTCCGGGGGCGAATTTCAGAATGTAACTACTCAGCAGCAATTGGAGAATGCCATCGCTCGGCCTATGCGCCGGATCGTTCAAAACTTGAACGAGATGATGTGTCTCAAGAAGGAGATGGATGCGCTTATTCGATGCGAAAAGAATCGTATAAGCCGGATCCATCTGGCCTACACGAAGATGAGCAGTGGGGTGGGCAACCTGGATGCCAACGAGCGGCAGTGGCTTGAAAAGCACAGAGCGGACTTCGAAGAAAAATCCAACGAGCGTTTGAAAACCTACAACGACTTTAAGGAAAAGCGAGCCGAGGCATTACAGGAAGAAATCCGGGAGATGATGCAGTTTCTGGGAGAATTGGAGCAGGATGACGAGGAAGCGCAGGAGTAGGGCGTCGACCCCGGCTTTCCTTTAGCTGTCAGCATCCAGGCCTCGTCGCAGTAGCTGGACCATTAGTCCAATCTGTCCGCGTAATTCGCCGGAATCTCCCAGCGGATTCTGGCCGGAGTTATGAAGCATGGCGAACCCATGCATCGTACTCCATACATGAAACGCCATGATTACTGGCTTTCGCTTTCGAAAGAGACCCCTGGATTGACAAACCTGAATCGAATCTATCAGCCGCTGAAAGGCCGATTGTCCTGCGGAGTGCAGACCCGGGTATTGAGTGTGATCCGGGATCACTCCGCCAAACATTAATTCGTAATGTCTGGGCCGCGAAACGGCCAGATCCAGGTACGCCTCCACACATTTGCGGAAGAAGATCCGACTGTCTACCAGAGGCTCGGCCAGGTTGCGATCCAGAGCCCCTCGCAGTAAATCGAAACCCTGTGCGGCAATAGCTGCCAGTAGAGCCTCCTTGGAGTCATAGTGCCTGTACACCGCTGCTGCGCTTACGCCCTGCTTCTGGGCCACCTTGCTCAGGGTCAACCCCTGGAGCCCGCTTTCCTGGATGATCTGCACGCCGCTTTCGATCAGCGCTTCCTTCAGCGCTCCATGGTGGTATTTGTCCTGGCTTTCCTTTTTTCGGGGCATGGATCAACCTCGGCCCTTTTCCTCGGATTGCCAATAAAAAATGTTGTCGTTATTAACATTTGGGATTAAGTTCGAATGGCGATGTTAATGATATTAACATCGGGGCTGGGTGCCGTAATATTGCAAAAAGGCAATATTGCAATATTACGAACGGAACGGCCTGCTCGAACTAGAAATGGCAACGGAGGCAGAAAGGATGGTAGTAGCACAGGAAGAAAACGCAATCGTAGACGAGCAGCAAATACTCCAGCAGCTGAAGCAGGCGGCTCCGGATGCAGAATCCCTGGGGATGGAAGTGCCGCCCCCTGTATTCAGGATGATGGAAGGTAGGATCGAGTGCTACACACCCGGGAAGAGCCTTCGCGCATCGTTTCCGGTGAAGCAGGATTACTCCAATCCCATGCATCGCATGCAGGGCGGAATGATCGCTGCGGCCATTGACAATACAATGGGACCGCTTTCGCTGCTGGTAACGGGTGGAGCGGCGGTGACTCTTTCCATGAATCTGGACTATATTCGGGGCATCGCACCCGGCAAACGACTCTTTGTTACCGCTTCGGTCATCAGTCGTAGTCGAACGAACCTGATCATGGAAGCTCTTGCCAGCGATGAAAGGGGAAAGATGGTGGCTCGTTCCACTGCTCAATTCCAGGTTTTTCAAATGAACAGAAGGTGAATCGTGCGATACGAAGTCGGCGCCGGGCCAAGATGTGAGAGGCAGCAATGGACTGGACAGATAGGTTAGGAAGAGACAGCCAATCGCTTCCGGGAGGAAAAGATGATAGAGGTTAAGAAAATCTGGAACGGATTGGACCATCTTGTTTCGCAGTTGGCCAGTCCCACATTGTTTTTTTCCGGTGGCCTCGGCGATGTGGACTTCCTTCGCCGTCTGCCACTAAGTCCTGATGTGGGGCCGGCACGAGTGTCGATTACCGGAGAGGACAAGGGCTCCGGATTCGTTCGCAGGCAGGCGGAATTCCTCAGTCCGGCAGGATTCCTTCCCGAAGAGTCCAGAAAAGCGCGGATCGAAATGATCCTGCCTTCCGTGCCTGCGGGTAAAGTAGCCACCGATTTCCCGGTATTCATCCACTTTGCGGCAACGGGAGACGAAACAATGTTTCCCCGTCGGCTCCTTATTGCTGAACCGCTGGCGCGAAAAGGAATAGCTTCCATTATACTGGAGAATCCTTACTACGGAAACCGTCGCCCCGCGTCGCAGAAAGATTTCGTGATTCCCACAGTCAGCGATCAATTCAAGATGAATCAAGCAACGATCCTGGAAGGCCTGTCATTACTTTCCTGGCTGGATGGACTGGGTTACCAAAACACCGGTGTGACCGGAATCAGTATGGGAGGCTCCATGGCCGCTTCGGTGGCCGCCGTTTGCCCACGTCCTGTATCGGTAGCCGCCTGTATAGCGCCGGTGGGGCCGGGACCGGCCTTCGCCTACGGAGCATTGTCCAATCGTGTAGATTGGGAAGCGCTGGCGCCGGAGCTCTTTGAGTATTTTGGCGAAACGGACTCTACCACCGGCTCCCCGGAATCATCCGTCGGAGCAAGAAGCATGGTAAGCGAAGGTCAGGTCAACCAGGAGCGTTCAAACCCGGCAGCCGCTAAACGAAAGCTTTACCGTCTCATGGCAGTGGCCGATTTGCGAAACTACCAGGCTCCCCGGGCTCCTGAAAGAGCGATTCTTGTGGGCGCGAACCAGGACGCTTACGTTCCCTTTCGTTCAGTTCAGGCCTTGCACCAGCACTGGGTTGGTTCGAACCTGCGAGTGCTCTCCGGGGGGCATGTATCGGCGGTGCTTTTGAACGGACATCACTTTCGTCAGGCCATCCAGGATGTAGCTCTGGCCGGCAGCGCCTGGCCGCAGTCGTGAGCCCGCCTATCAATGCAGCGGCGAATCGATAAGACGAATTCGCATTCACTGGCCAGGTTCGTCTCAATATTCGAAACGAACCGGGATAAACTGCTTAATGGTGATGGGCTTTCCCGCAAGATACGATGGCTTGAATTTCTTGGTTAGATAAAGTTCTGCGGCATTAACGGCCAGTCCATGGGGATCTCCTTTCACAACGCAGGCCCGTAAAACATCCCCGGTGCGGGCGATGACCAATTCCAGTACTACTACGCCTTCGTATTCGGCTTCCAGGGCTGCTTTGTTGTATTGCGGGCGCATCTCCGGGGTAAGATCAATAGGCGCTGTGGCGCCGATGGCAAAAGGATTTGGCGCGTTCTGGACCTCGCCGGACTCAAAAAGAGTTTGTAGCTCCGGTCTCTGGTTTTCCCGGCAGCGATTGTCTTGCTTCTCCGCCGGTAACGAACCGACCATCAGAAGAAGGAGTAGAGTCGTTGTGGCGACGAAAGCCTTTTTCATGGTGAACTTCCCTACGAAGGGTCTGTGCTCAAAGCGAAACATGGAAATCTCCTGCGAATTTGACGCAGATCGTAGCCATCATGGATATCTATTCAAGCTCAAATTCCCCGGGGCCGAGAGGTAATTGTGACGATTCCGTTTCTGTCTCGTGCCCTGGCTATCATTTCTCCGCATGGCTTCTGCAATGACCGGGGCGTTATTTGGCGAAGCCATCGCTCTAAGCACGCAGCTTCGAAACGCCGTAGGCCCATAGAATCAGGATCGGATGGATCACCACAAGTCTAACCCATCCCAACCACTGTGGCGTGCAAAGTCCGCCCTCAATACAGGAATCAATCTGAATGAAATAGACATGCGCCGGAATAAAAGCGATGAGCATTGCGATAATGGCATAGCAGGCCAGGCGAAGCGTTTTTTGATAAAACACCATCGCCCCGAGCACAATCTCGGCGATGCCGGCCACTATGTTAATGATTTCGGGGTACGGAAAGTAAGGCGGGATCAGCGGGATGTAGAATTCCGGGCTGACGAAATGGTTTACTCCGGCAACGATATAAAAACCGCCCAGCGCATACCGTAGTAACTTCATGATCTTTCCGTTAGCGGCCATTTTGCTTTCCTTGCCTGATTCAGAATGTAGAGAAAGGGAATCCACCAGATCAAATCGTTTGTCAAAAGTGTAAATCCAAAAGCGGGATCGATGGTGCCCGTAAGGGCATTATAGGCATAACCCAGCGGGCCCAGGAGCTTACCCAGAAGTCCCACGGCTACAATAGGCCAGTGTCGGATCGGATCGTAGGAGGCCAGCCAGTAGGCCACGCCGTACACTCCGATGACCATTCCCATGCCCTGCCAGATGGCCACATGATTTATCGGTTCCATGCCAAGAGCAGAGAAGAAATGCATGGGAAAGAGCACCACATAGGCGCCCCAGATGATGTTATAGATTGCGGCCAGTTGCAGTATCAGCTTCATAGTTTTTTTGAACCCGGTGTCGATCTGGCATTCGCCGACAGGACCGGACAGAGCCGTGTTTTGCAGACAAGCTAGCGGATTGGCTTCGCGCAGGCCACTGTTTTCTGCCGTTGACAGTTACGATCTATGCTGGATGGTAGGGAATGAACGTTTCTGGCAGTAGCGGGATGAATGCAGGCGAATCTAGATCTTCCGACGAAACCATGCTTCGGGCGCTTAAGCTTGCCGGCGCTACGTTCTTATCAGCCGTAAGGGAAGATTCGCTCAAGCGCCTTCTTTCGGATGCACTGTTTGTTGATCTGCCGTCGAACACGGTGATCTATCGACCCGGGGACAAATCGAAAATGCTCATAGTGGAATCCGGGGAAGGGAGAATGCTTTTGGATTCGTCCGATGGCCGACGAATGGTTGTGCGTCACTTTTCCAGGGGAGAAGTGATCGGGCTTGTGGCCTGTCTGGGAGGTCCTGTGGATCTTACAGTGGAAACGATCCAACCGGTCTCCGCACTCTTGATTGGCGACGAAACATTGAATCGCTGCGCCTCCGTGGATCCGATCCTGGCCCTGGAACTGGCCCGTCAGTGCGCCTATCGTGTATACGGCGTAATGGAGGAGCTCCGCAGCATGGCCTTTGATGATGTCTACAAACGCCTGGTTCGCCATATATTGAAGATTACCGGTAATCCGGACAGGGCCACTGTGGCTCGCATTACCCAGCAGGAACTGGCAGATAGTATTGCGACATCCAGGGAAGTAGTTAGTAGAAGCTTGAAGAAGTTAAGAGAAAGTGGATGGCTTGCCACTCATCCGGATTCTCCAGGCCTGATTGAAGTCAAAGATCCACAGGCATTAAGGGCCGAGCTATAGTCCGGCGCCGGCACGGGCTGCCGGTGACAAAAGTCACAACGCCGAGTACCCTGAAGCACATACATCCAGCCATGATGTGCTATATTGCCAACCATAACGCAGGGTAGCTAGCTACCAGGAGGATCTATTATGAGAAATTACGCCGCTTTACCGCTACTTCTAATATTAAACTGCATCTCCATCGGGGAGCCGGATAGGGAGCCCTCCAGGTTTCCCATGTCAGGCCACGTCTATCGCAGCTGGGAGCAGGTCTTGCAGGGCTCAACACCCATTTCCGAGTTTGAAGTGCTGCATACCGGTGAGGTGGAAGTGCCTGTTACGGGAATGCTAAATGCGGATCGGGCTGTAGAATTCTTCGAAGGTAAGACAACCTTTGTTGATGTTTACGCATTCTGGTTCTGTCACCGGGATTATGGCTGCTACTTGATCGATTCAGGACTGGACGATTCCTTTGGCGAAGGAAAAGAAGGCAATGTGCGGGGCCTGTTGGCCAGTAGCTACATAGTGAGCTCCAGACAAAAACCGGGGACGGATATTCTGTCGCAACTGGCTACGGGTAACCGAAAGCAGCGATTAAAGGGAGTGTTCTTTACGCATTTGCATGGAGATCATACATCGGGCGTGCCGGCGTTGGTTTCGGAGCCTGATATCGGCCCTCTGGAGTTTTTCGTGGCCTCCGGAGAGGAATACATTAACTATTGGATGCTGTATCAAGGAGATCATCTGGCCAACGTGAAGAAACTAAGTGAACTCAATCCAAATGCCGGTCAGAACATGCCGATTCTCGGTAACTGCCTGGATATTTTTGGGGATGGCAGCCTGTGGGCCATTTCCACTCCGGGCCATTCCGGGGCTCATCTTTCTTATTTGATTCGCACACCGTCCGGGCCGACGCTCCTCACCGGCGATGCTTCGCACACCAGGGTGGGCTTCGAAAATGGGATCGAGCCGGGCTGGATAGATAATCGTGACCAGGCGCGGAGCAGCTTACTCGCACTCATCGAATTCGCACAGACATACCCGCAAGTTAGGGTAATCTATGGCCATGAGCGTTAGACGTCCGGTTTTGCGGGCTCCGGCTCGGGGGCCCATTTGCGGGACGTTCCTGGCCCTGACTATTTGACGTTCAGTTGAAATCCGTAGCTAATGGGTAGCGCATAAACCATCATACCGACCAGAACTCCATAGGCGATGTGTCCCAGAATGTGCGCCACGGCTACGGAAACGCCCGCACTCCGGTATTCTTCCAGCGGATGGTTTTCGGCCACAAGGGCAATCATCATAAAACTAAAAACGAATCCATGAAAGAGCCCCAACAGGGCTCCAAGGGTCAGTGGACTGGAAATGGCTGTCTGTGTAAAAGCGCTGATTATTATAGCATACGGGAAGGCGAACATAATGCCTGAGATCAGATGAGCGATGAAGCCTGCGCTCATGGCTTTCTGCTTGCCCTTTGTGATGAGACTTCCCAGAGCCCGGACCATGTCTGCATTGGTCAAACCGGTAGCATGTATACCGTACATCACCGCGGACATACCGAGTGTTGCGATCAAACCCGCTACAATCGTATTTAGAACTGTTAGCATCTTACCTCCTGACGGTCATGCGGAGAAGGTAACGAAGAAACTAATGAAAATCAATAAAAGTTATACAAAAAAACATCAGGCCGGCCCGTCCAGACCTGGCAGTCTGAGTCATCACGATTGCCGCATCTTTTTTCGCTGTCTATTGCCTCATTCATGAGCAAAACGCTGTAGTAACCGGTGGCTCCTACGGCCGGGGCAATTATAAAGAATCGAAGGAACCGGGAAGACATGGAGTGGGAACGTAACTTCCGGCTCCGTATTGTAAAGCTAAATATTGGCGGGTCGAGTCTGACTTCATGACGCAACCCGGTCTTCCTTCTTGTTGCGATGGACGCTTATCAGGTTGCAGACAGACTGCATTGACTTTGCTGCTATTCGCTCTCTCGCACAACGCGATCCATCCACTCCCGGGCCTGCATTTCGTTGGCCAGCACACGTACCGTGGGCGTTCGCATGGCGGCCGCGAACACCACTCGTATATCGTCTGTGTGCGGATGCGGATGCAACGGATCCACAAAGAAAATGATTGCATCGCACTGATCAAAAAGGACTTCTACAGCGATTTCAATGTCTCCGCCCAGGGGGCCGGAATTCAAAGGGACGATTTTGTCCTTGAGCATAGAAGTGGCATCCATGATCTTCTTGCCGGTGGTTCCTGTGGTCAGTATGCGCTTGAATCGCGCCAGTTCGAACTCGAAGTCCACGCAGAATTCGATCATTCGGGGCTTCATTTCGTCATGCGCAATGAGAGCGATGGTCTTTTCGCCAAAGCTTGCGCGACCGTAGGATTGTGAATCCCGGGGAAATTCGATCTTGGTGGCTCCGCTGCTTGCGGGAATGGCGCGCTTCAGGGTCCCGTCGGCCAGTTTGAATTCCGGAGGAACCGGTTGCAGTCGTCGGTTTTTGTCCCGATGGGCTTCGTGATTGAACCATTCCTCCACGGAGCCAAAGTTAAGCAGTCGTTTGGCGCGCCAGACATCGGAAAGTCGAATCAAAGCCAGAAGCTCGGGATTCATCCAATGCGTGGTCGTGGGAGTGAGAAAGGTCCAGAGCAGGGAGCACCGTTTCTTTACCAGCAGATTGGACAACAGTATGACGCCGCCATCGCGATTTCGTGGAAGGATGGTGGTGTTTTCTATCATAAAGTCCCGGACCGGGGACTCCAGTCCCGTGAGCTGCCCGGCTTCCTGAAAGTCGCCCACATCTTTGCCCAGTACGCATCGATTAAAGGTTCCCCGGGTCATCAGGAAATGAAACTGCGAAAGCAGCCCTTTGTCTTTTTCGTAAAGTAACCGCAGTATGGTCGAGAACTCAACGTTCTTTCGCACCGAGTCATGGCTGGCAATGGCGCCTATGAGAGTCTTCTGCATAACCTGGATTGTACCGGCCCGCTCAGAAAGTTCAATCCATTTCTGCCCGGGCTCCTGGCTTCAAGTCAGGTCGTTTCGGGCAGTCCCGGCGAGAAGGGTGGCGCTTTAGCTACCGGTGCCCAGCTTCCGGGCTTCCAGGAACTGTCGAGTGCTGAGCAAGAGAAAGCGAGATATAAAACGCAATTGTCGGTCTTCCTCGTCGTGGTACAATCCGTCCGCATAGGCCATGCGAAACAGCGATACCAGCCATTCGAAGCGGGATTCTTCGCTCAGGTTTTCTACCATCAGTCTTCCCAGATGGGCCAGCTCAAAGTGCTCCGGCGGTATGGTGAGCAGTCTATGAGCAAGCTCTTGCGTATCTTCTGGATGCTTTCCCAGTTGTTTGGAGGCGAGTTCTACGAATGCCGTTAGTTCTTTGTTTTGTACTTCGTTGTCGCTATGGATTAAAATCAGCATCAGTCCCAGACGAGCCCCAATGATCTCGTGGTTGAATCCTTCGTAGGGGATTTCCTGCTTCAGGACGGCGGCTACCGGATTCAGCGAATAGAGGCTGGCATTCTGTTCGGTGCTCGATGGCGTTTGACTTCGCAGGGCCTTGCCCAGCGCTTTTACAGTGTTGTCCAGAAGAGTAGTTTCCACTTCCTGCAATCGGCCCCGGAGAGATACGAATACCTCTCTTTCCTTGTCTGCCAGCATACTGTCCGCTTCGATCATATCACGAATGGCGTTCAAGAATTCCTCTTTCTGGACCCGGGAGCGCACTTCCTTTTCCAATGTTTGAATCATGTTTTCCAGTTCCTGGTCGGAGATCTTCGCATGCGCGTAGAACTGGATCTCTCTCCACTCGCTTTCGTTTAGCGCGTTGCTAAATGCGTAGTCCTGGAGTAACTCAAACTCCTGCGGATCAATCTTGCCGTCATGCTTGGCGATGGCCATCAGAAGCTTCAGAAAGAGCACCTGGGTTCTTCTTTCTTCGTTATCCTGTACATACTGCGGTTCTCTAAAATGCCGGGCCACCGGGTTCTTATTGGCCGGGTTCAAAAACGATTGCAGCTTCTGGTTCAAGGATTCAAACATGGTGTCGCTCCAAAAGAGGGAAATGGGACGCTGTGGACTTTCAGGCCCACCGCTGGCCTGAGGATGAATCCGGTGAACAGCCAGCCCGAATCGTCCTCTAACTCCGGTTCGCCCTCTGTGAGACAAGGTTGCCCGCCGGGATTCACGGAATCAACAAAAGAAAACATCGAAGCCCCGGGCGTTTTTGTCACAGAGCGCAGCTAGAATAGCCCCATAAAAGATTAGCGCTTTGGCGCGTCTATTATGGAGGTTATTATGAAATTGTCCGAATTCTTGAAGAGTCCTTACACATCCACGGAGCTATGTAGTATTATTCCTGCCAGCATTCGGGAAATGGATCCGGAGCTTAAATGGGAGGATGAGAAACGGGCCCCGCAGTCGGTGGAGCCCTTTCCACTGAGTTATCCGGAAGAAGTGGAAGTTAGTTTTCAGAAGAACAGCCCCGGCCTGCGCTTCAGTTTTGACAATCAGGGCCTGCCTGCTCAAACGATATCCGCCGGTACACAAACCGCACCGGGGCGGCTATTCGAGGAAAAGGATCCGATTGTCGGTGCCGCTGCCGGTAGGAATGCGCCCGGTCAGTTCGCCGAAGATGGCTCTACCAGGACGAGTCGCCACCGAGTGGCGGATCCTGCAGATCAAAGCTCCCGGTCATTGAATGATTTCGGCGATGACCCTCCTTTCTGCGATCGCGAAGCCGCGGGCCCCGGAGGCCTGGAAAAAAGAGCTCCAGCACTCGAGGACTGCTCGCTGAACGATGAAAGCTTACCTGCCAGGCAATATCCTATGAACTCCGAGATACGAATGTACAATCAGGGACGTTTCGTGGGACAGATTTGCTACGAGATGAATTACGAAAGGGCCACCTTGATAACCCTGGAGCCCACGGAATGGCATAACGACCGGGACCGGGACTTTGTTCGTCGGGTGGCCGCGGCCATGGAGGAACCAGGAATCAACTGGTACCTGGGATTCGGATGGGGAGCTCTTGCCCAGGTGAGAAACGAAGAAAACGATGAATGTGCCATCGTAATCAAGGATTCGGAGAATCGCTATACAATGGAGTTTTACTATCCCGGCGCCGAGCAAGAACTGGAGGAAATGTGTTAGCAGGGACCGGTGCGGCTTCATCTGCGGAGCAAAATCACGAAATCGCCCCGCTCCCGAAAGCTACCGAGGCCTTCCCGGACTTTGCTGGATCGCTCCCGGTTGTTCGAAGGCTCGTCGCCGGCAATTCTTTCTTACCAACGGTATGTCAGGGGCAGTTTGTGCCCGTTTTCATGCCGCCAAAAATACGTGGTCACAGGGAGCAGAAGGGTAATCTGGGATGGAAATCGGAAACTCCAGCGGAGAATCCGGAATTTTTTTCGAATCAGGGTTATTTTTTCTGTACTTAATTGCAATCTGTGTTTCTCATGAGCATGTGAACCTGAAAACAGGGGAGGCACAATGAAGCTGGATCGATTCCTTAACAGTGAAGAAGGCTCTACGGGGCTTGCGCTTTGCATTCCCGAAAGGCTCAAAAAACAGAATCCAGAAGTAGTGCCGGGTCCCGAGGATCGCACTGAGCTGGAGTTCGACCTCGAGTTCTACTGCGACGAAGAACTGGTGGGCATGGCGGATTACGACCGCGAAAACGAAATTGTTCGGGTCATGACTCTGGAGCCCACCGAGTGGCACAATCCGGCAGACCGTGACTTCATGGAGATGCTGGAGTCCACTTTCACCGAACCGGTGGTCACCTGGTATAGCGGTTTTGAAGACGGCTGCATCGGGAGCATTTATTGCATTGTGGATGGCTATTCACTCATCGCCTACCGTCAGGCCGACGGAACCTACAAAGCGGACTTTTTGGCCGAGCCCGGAAGGGATGAGTTACGCGAAGCGGTGGATCACGCTCTTAAGAGCGAAGAGGGCATGGAGCTTCTGGAAGACGGAGCGGCCTCCGACTGGTACCCCGATCTGGACGAAGACGGGGAATCGAAAAAGAATCGCGACGTGGCCTGATTCCCCTGGATCGCCGGATCTGTTCTTCCGGGCCAATCTTGTACTGACCTACAACGGCCTCAAATCACTTGACCTTACCGGACCGGGGTATCCTTTCCAATCAGGAGGATTCCGTATATGAGCGTCACTTTAAAACAACACTGGAGATCAGGGTCTTCAGTTCCCGGTCTTTCCGTTCCGGCTTCGCGGCTGATTTGCGTGGCCTTGCGCCGGCCTTTCGTCACCCATCGTCCCATTGTCCCGATTCTGAGTCTGGCTGCGCTTTTCTTTTCGTTTCATTCGCTTCAAGCCAATGAGTTCTGGAAGCGCAACTACAGCTGTCCCGGGGGCGCCACTCATACAGAAAACAGACAAACCTGGTCTGGCAGTAGCGCGCTGCAAGAGGTCAAGCACCTCTGCAATGGTCAACTGCAACATATCTATGAATACGATCGAAACGGAAAACTGAACCGAATCAAGACCTACAACGGCGGACAGGAAACCGGATGGCAGTACTACCTGAATACAGTCACCGGCGGATTAATGCGAAAGGTGATGATAACCAACGGAAGGATGAACGGTCCCGAAGAATCCTACTACAACACCGGCGAGCTGCTTTCCAAAGGGCAGTACAACTACGGGGTCAAGGTGGGCACCTGGATCTACTACCACAAAGACGGAAGAAAGAAAAAGACGCTGCAGTACGACGGTCGAGGATTCTTACTAAAAACCACCGATCATTGACGGAGAGAATTACTTGTCCGTTGCCATACGATGGAGCACGACGAACCTCGTCAGGCTGCGTGCACCGTTCCTTTCCTTCTTGTCACACCTGAATGCTACACTGAGCAAAAAAGAAAACGGAAAGTAGGCGCCTGATAATTTACAAAAGGCGCTTCTTCTTTCGCAGTCTTCTCCAATGCACAGGAGGGCAAACCATGGGACGAAACGGTATCGGATTCCCCGGGAATCTAATCTCAATGGCCGGAGGCATTCAACGTAAGATTCGCCGCTGGCTACATCAGAAGAATGCAGGCATTCTTTTCTATTATGACTCGCCGGAAGGACGCCAGGTCCTTCTGCTGAAAAGAAGCCACGGGCCCGGCAAGGGACTCTGGGGCGGATCCGGCGGTGGGGCCGATCCCTCCGACGGAACTCTCTGGCATACTGCCATTAGAGAAACCCTGGAAGAAATGGGGGATCATGACGCTTTTCGTGTAGCCCGTGCAGTGGCCACAGAACCCGAATACTGGCATGTTTCTGGTCTTTATCATTTCAGGATTTACTTGCTACAACTCATGGAGAAGCCATCCTTGCAGCTCTGGCCATCGCAAAATAGATTGCATGCTCGAGACTGCCACGAATGGACCGAAGCTCGCTGGTTTCCTCTTGGCGATCTGCCGCCGGTGTGGCAAAGATTGCCGGGACTCTGGTTACTGGCGGATCGATTGGCCCCGGGACGCAGGTCGAACTAAAGCAACCGATCCGGCTACAGGACTACAGACCGGGCCCAATGTTCAGTCCTGTCCGGCAGATCAACGATCTCTTTCACAGGCCGGGTTGCGAATTTCGGGCGGACACTTTTCGGAGTTACCATGGCAAATTGTACAGATCCAGAGCGCAGAAATCAGATCTGTGTTGCTCGGACCCGGACTACCGGCGCTGCGGCCTTGCTGCCTCACCAGGAAAAGGAATCGTTCTTCAAAACGATTCGCGCCTGATGGCCACTCTGGCAAAAGGAAATACTTTATCTATGCGAATACTACATACATCGGACTGGCATCTGGGAAAGACGCTGCATGAGCATTCCTTACTCGAAGAGCAGCAGGCTTTTCTGGATCAATTGCTCGAGTTTCTGCAAAGGGAGAAACATGACGCTCTGGTTGTGGCCGGAGACATCTATGATCGAAGCGTACCTCCCCGAGAGGCCATACTGCTTCTGAGCAAGTTTCTCTCTGATTTGCGCTCGCTCAGTTCCATCCCGGTTCTGATTATTCCCGGAAACCACGACAGCGCATCCAGGCTCTCCTATCTCTCGCAACTTATAAAGGATCAGGATATTCACTTCCTGGCTGACCTCGATCAAATCCACGAACCGGTGCGAATTGGCCCGGCAGATTTTTTCGGAATCCCTTTTCTCAGCCCGTATGACATGGATCTGGAAATCCTGCCCGAAGAACACCGTCAGCGAACCCATGAAAATGCCCTGCGAGCGGCTCTGGCGCGCATTCAGCTGAATCCTTCCCGGATCAATGTCCTCATCGCCCATCTTTTTGCCACAGGCGGAAGTACGTCGGACTCGGAGCGTGCCTTTGTGGGAGCCAGTGGCGAAGTCGATGTTAATCTGCTCAAGGATTTCGACTACGTGGCTCTGGGACACCTTCACCGTCCTCAGAAGCCGGCGGCAAATGCCCATTACAGCGGAAGCCCTCTGGCCTATTCTTTCTCCGAATCCAGCGATCAAAAATGCTTCCTATCCGTGACGCTCGCCGATTCGGCGGATTCGTCTGCTCCTTCTGGCTCCCATTCTGCACCGGTCTCTACTCCAAACATGGTCGATGTCAGGCAAGCCGGCAATCCAGGCCGGCGAAAAAGCCGCAAGAGCCACCATAGCGATGCACAGTTGGAGCTTCTGGGCGAGAAGACGACAGCAAAGGACTCTGCGATCCCGGCGGACCACTCGGACTCCAGAGCTGACCGGCCGGGAGATATATCTCCGCCGGAAACCATCGATCCCCCGGGGGACGGGCGACTAAGAGACGTGCAACGAATTGCCATCCGGCCCCGGCGACCGGTGTCGATGATATCCGGCTACTACGACGATTTGTTGAAGTCGCCGGAATTTGAAGTCTACAAGGGGCATTATCTGGAAATCGAGCTATTGGATCATACCTTCGTAGGTAGCCCTATGCGATCCCTTGGCAAACGATTCCCCTTCCTCCTGTCCATAAAGCGGGAAATGAAGAGCGTTCAGAATCACAGCGACTCCTTTCCGGAACGAAAAGGAAAGTCCATAGAGGACGACTTTCTATCTTTTCAAAGCTATCTCTACGGAGCCGAAGACAACGAGCTTCTGGACGCAAAGAAGAGGCTCTTTGAGCGGGAACTGGTTCGTTCCGAATCTGCCGACAGCGGCTCGCCGGGGCAGTTTGAAGCCGGCGGCAACGCCTCAGATTCGCATACGGGGGCCCAGGAGCCCGCCGCCGGACCCAAAAATGCGGCCATTGAGTCGGGCCGAGTGGGAAGCGCCGAGGAACAATCCGCCGATGAGGGCGATGCATCCGGGCAAAAAATGACCCCCACCAACGCCGTGGGAACAAAGCAGACGGCGAAAAAGAAAACAGCCGGCAAGAAGTCTGCGAAGAAGAAATCTGCAAAGAAAGGAGGATCTAAATGAAGCCTCTTAAGCTCACCGTAGAAAACTTTGGCCCCTTCGCCGATACGCAGATTATCGATTTTCGCAAGCTGGACGAAATCTTCCTGATAAGTGGACCTACTGGAAGCGGAAAAACTTCCCTTTTTGATGCCATTGTCTACGCACTGTACGGCGATCTTCCTGGAACCCGGGATGCCTCAAAGATCAAATCCAATTTCACGCCAGAGGAGGGCACTGCCCGGGTTAGCCTGGACTTCCGCGCATCCGGTAAGTTCTATCGAATCAACCGCAGCCATAAGTTCTACGTGAATCGAAACGGGGCCTTTACCGATCGCAAAGAGCATTCCCTCTTTGAGCTTACCGGCGTTGGGCAAGGTGGCAAAGCTGGACTGGATCATCAGGATACAGAAAATGCAAAAGAAAAGCCTGTGCCAGAAACCAGAACCGAGACGGAGCTTCGAAGTTTCATAGAAGGTTTGCTTCATCTTTCCCTGGATGAGTTCTCCAAGATCATCCTTCTTCCGCAGGGGGAATTTCAGAAATTCCTGGAGGAAAGCAGTGCCGGGCGACAGGCCATTATGCGGAAACTCTTTCCAACCTCGGATCATCTTCGCATTACCGATTCCCTTACCAGCAAAAGAAACGAAATAAATCGAAAGATTCGCGCGGCTCAGGACCAGCTCGACGAGTTGCAGGAGTCGCTGGATCCGGAAACTCTGGAAAAACAGGAGCTTGAGCTGGATTCGTTGATCGGCGAATTGGAAAGTAAGCGATCCAGTATTGCGAAGGAACAGGAAGAGAACTTCCGTTTGCAGGAACAGGAAAAGAACCTGGCTCTTCAGTTTCAGAGATGGAACGATTATCAAACCCAGCAAAGCGAACTGAAAAATCAACTGCCTGAAATGGATAGTCTGCGGCAGAGCATCGCTCAGGCCGAAAAAGCGGCAACGCTCATGCCTGCTCTGGAAGAATTGGATCGAATTGCGGCCGATCTGGAGGAAGCCGGGCGGGAGCGCGATACTCTGGAAAAGGAGAAGGATGGCCTATTCGAGCAAGAGAAGCAAGTAGATAAGCGAGTAAAGGAGAGAGAAAAGCTATCGGCGGAGTGGCAGAAGAAGCAAAACTCCCTGGGCGAACTCAAGCCTCTTCTGGAAAAGGAATCCCTCAGAAACGATCAGATCAAGAAGCAGAGTCAAGCGCGCTCTGAGCTGGAGTCTCTGACGGAACAACTGAGTCATGAGGAGGCGAAGAAGGCCGAGTTAGAGACCAATCTAACGTCCCTGGATCAGGAGACCGAAGAGCTGGAAACTCGCCTCGGGAAGGACGATACCGACCGTACATTGCACACAAAAGAGAAACTACTCTGGCATCTAGAGGAACTTGTGCAGCACGGTTCGTCGATTCAGGAGAACCTGGATAAATGGCGCGAATCACAAAAAAGCGTCATTCTAAATGCAAATCAACTTGCAGAACTCGAAAACCGCCAGCGCATGAGTTCCGCGACGCAGCTTGCCGCTACGCTCCACGATGGACAGCCCTGTCCGGTTTGCGGCTCCAGGGAGCATCCGGCGCCGGCCCATGATGATGGTCTGGAATTCACCCAGCAGGACCGAATCCAGACGGCAAAAGCCAACCTGGAAAGCTCCCGAAACGCTCTTTCTCGGGTTGAAGCCAACCTGGCAGCTAGCGCCAGGGAGGCTCGAAAATGCATCGATGACCTGGAAAGCCACTCTGAATCCCGCAAAGGCGAAAACGAAAGCCTGCTGGAATCGGAGCATCGCACTCAACTGGAATCCCTGGATGAGCTATGCGAGAAATTGGAAACCCAGGTGACGAGCGCCGAAGGGAATTCTTCCTATGCTCATTCATCGTATACCGACTATTCCCCGGAGGCCAGGTCCGAAGATCTATCCGATGGTCTTCTGTCCGCTCAGGGCGCGTACGTGGACACGAACATGAAAACGAATCGGTCTGCGGCTGATGCCCTGGAAGGCGGTCCCAAAGCGGTAGCCGATTTTGATCGGGAAGCCTTTTCGGTCCTACTGAACGAACTGAACCACTGGATGGAACAGGAAGTAGCCCGAAGAGAGGAACTCCAGAAGCAGAAGGACATGATCCAGCACGACAAACACAGGCTGGATTCCTTACGAAAGAGTCGCAAAGAGCGCGCGGAAGAACTCGATGCTCTGAACAAGAGTCTGCAGACCCGGCAGAAGGATGTCCAGTCCAGGCAACAGGACCTGGCCGTGCTCGGCGAAAGTCTAAAATCATTGGATTCCGATCTGAACGGTCGCACCAACATTGCAGGCGCTCTAGAGCAACTCCAGGAAAGGCTTGAGCAACTGGAAAGGGAAATGGCCGAAATCGACGCTCTGGTTTCCGATCATGCAAAGCGAAAGTCCGAAAACGAAACAAAGCTCCAGTCCAATCAGAAGCAGTTGGATAAACTGGAAAAGGACCGGAAACAAAGAGATATTAAACTTCAATCGCGTCTGAAAGAGAAGGGACTACAGGACTTAGCCGAGATTCGCGCATTGTATATAGAAGAAGACGAACTGAAAGCGAAAGCGGACAGTCTGAAGTCGTATGAAAAAGAAAAGGAGAGAATCGAGACGCTGGTTTCCAGTCTGGAAAAGGAACTAAAAGACAAATCTTTGCCGGACCTGGAGTCCAGGGCCAGGGTTCTGGAAAAGCTAAAAAGCGACCTCAAGACTACAGATGCCGAACTGGATGATAACCGAGCCCGGCGCGAGCATTTGAAACGTGAGAATGAACGGAAAGCCTATCTGGAAAAGAGAATTCAGAAGCTTCAATCGGAAAACCGGGCCCTGGTGGAACTGGCAAATGATCTGGCAGGCATTAACAGTCGCAGAGTAAACTTTGAAAACTTCGTTCTGAACTATTACCTGAGAGATGTAACCGATCATGCCAACCACAGATTGAGAAGCTTATCCGACGGTAGGTACGCGCTGACGGTTAACGCTGAGATCGAACACGGAGGAAGACAGACCGGATTGAACCTTGACATCATGGATGCTCATACCGGCGTTCCCAGAAGCGTCAAATCTCTGTCCGGCGGCGAGAAGTTTCTGGCTTCCCTTTCGCTGGCTCTGGGACTGGCCGACGTTATTCAAGAACGCGCGGGAACCATAGAGATGGATTCGCTCTTTCTGGACGAAGGTTTTGGCACTCTGGATGACGAAGCTCTGAATCGTGCAATGGGTATTCTGGAAGAGATTCGCGAGAATCGAATGGTGGGCATTATATCCCACGTATCCGAGCTCAAGCGAACTATTCCCTGTCAGTTGCAGGTTCAGCGAAGCCCCGGTGGATCCACGGTAGAGCTGGCCCTGGTGGGTTGATGTTGCGGTAAACGTTTGGGAAACGGTTTCCTGCCTGGTCCGTCGATCCGTGTGGCTGGGCCAACGGTCTGTGTTGGGCTAAGTTTCGGGCTGGGCCGAATCTCTGGGTTCGGTCCTGGCTCAGACTCGGGCGTCATTCGGTCCAGGGCCTTTATCATAATCTGAATGTTTGTCAACGAAAAGCACACGGCCCCCTGTCGGGTTCGCTTAATGCTTCGATCTGGGTCTTAATCCGAACCTGGCGTTTACAGGGCCGTGATGTGAGCTTGTTCGGATGCTTTACTGCTGGTAATGCTCAGTCTTACCGCGCCTTGAGCTGCGAAATTGACGGGGGGGGGGGGGGGG
>MDTD01016075.1_pt1 | contig 126816 bp, 139 predicted proteins | sample 811221 | NCBI WGS metagenome assembly MDTD01 (sample SAMN05326646, study PRJNA326480) | marine metagenome | isolation source: seawater | place: Pacific Ocean: South West | collected 2011 | reverse complement strand
GGCAAGTCCGTTGAAGAGATTCTCGGCTAAGCGCACACAGACGGAAGCTTAAACATGGCTGACAAGATCAAAGTAACCCAGGTTAAAAGCACCAACGGCCGGCTCGAAGGCCACAAGGCCTGTGTGCGCGGTCTCGGGCTGCGCCGCATCGGTCACACCGTGGAAGTTGAAGATACGCCTGCGGTGCGCGGCATGATCAACAAGGTCGCGTACCTGGTACGGGTAGAGGGAGAATAAGCGATGCGTCTGAATGATCTGCATCCGGCCGACGGTTCCCGTCCGGAAGAGAAGCGGGTGGGCCGTGGCATTGGCTCCGGTCTGGGCAAGACCGGCGGCCGTGGCCACAAAGGTCAGAAATCCCGCTCCGGCGGCACCGTGAAGCCCGGTTTCGAAGGCGGCCAGATGCCGCTGCAGCGCCGCGTGCCCAAGTTCGGCTTTACTTCCAAGCTGGCCATGGCCACCGCCGAGGTGCGCCTCGAGGAGCTGGCCAAGGTGGAAGGCGACGTGGTCGACCTGGACACCCTGAAGAAAGCCGGCGTTGTCCGCGCGGACAAGAAACGCGCGAAGATCGTGCTGCGTGGCGGCATCGATCGGGCCGTGACCGTGCGTGGCCTGGCGATCACCAAAGGTGCCCGCGAAGCGGTGGAAAAGGCCGGCGGTAAAGTCGAAGAGTAACGGGGCGGGGTTATGGCCAAGAACCGTGCACAGACCTTGAAGAACAACACCGGGGCCACCGGCGGCGCCACCCGTGAACTGGGGCGCCGCATCGCGTTTCTGCTGGGCGCTCTGGTGGTGTTCCGTATCGGTGCGCATATTCCGGTGCCGGGGATGAACCCGGAAGCGTTGCAACAGATGTTCAACAATAACCGGGATACCATTCTTGGCCTGTTCAACATGTTCTCCGGTGGCTCGCTGGAGCGCATGAGCATCTTCGCGCTTGGCATCATGCCCTACATCACGGCAAGCATCGTGATTCAGCTGATGAGCGCGGTGGTTCCCAGCCTTGAGCAGCTGCGCAAGGAAGGGGAGCAGGGCCGACGCAAGATCACCCAGTACACCCGGTATCTCACGGTGGCGCTGGGCGCGATTCAGTCGTTCGGCGTGGTCGCCGGGCTGAAGAGCCAGGGCATCACCCTGCTGCCGGAGGCGGCCAGCACCCTGCAGGTGGCGAGCTTCTACTTCGTGGCGGTGAGCACCCTGGTGACCGGTACCGTGTTCCTGATGTGGCTCGGCGAGCAGATCACCGAACGCGGTATCGGCAACGGCATCTCGATGCTGATTTTCGCCTCCATCGTGGCGGGCCTGCCCGGCGCGGTGGCGCAGACCTTCGAGTCCGCCCGTCAGGGCGACCTGAGTCTGCTGGCCATGCTGCTGGTGTTCCTGGTGGCGGTGGCGGTGATCTTCGGCGTGGTGTTCGTCGAGCGCGGGCAACGCCGGATCACGGTGAATTACGCGCGGCGCCAGCAAGGTCGCCGGGTGTACGCGGCGCAACAGAGCCATTTGCCGCTCAAGGTGAACATGGCGGGTGTGATCCCGGCGATTTTCGCCAGCTCCATCCTGCTGTTTCCGGCGTCGCTGAGCCAGTGGTTCAGCACCAGCGATCCGGACTCCTGGTGGGGCCAGGCCCTGCGGGTGGTCAGTGACGCGTTGCTGCCTGGTACGCCGCTGTACATTCTGTTGTTCACCCTGGCGATCGTGTTCTTTTGCTACTTCTACACGGCGCTGGTGTTCAACCCGAAGGACGTGGCGGACAATCTGAAGAAATCCGGGGCCTACATCCCCGGGATCCGCCCCGGTGAGCAGTCCGCCCGTTATATCGATACGGTGATGGGCCGCCTTACGCTGATAGGCGCGGTCTATATGACCCTGGTCTGCCTGCTCCCGCTGGGCCTGCAGGCGGTGTGGAACGTGCCCTTCTATCTGGGCGGTACCTCGCTGTTGATCGTGGTCGTGGTGGTGATGGACTTCTGGTCGCAGGTCAATTCGCACCTGATGTCCACCCAGTACGAAAAATTGATGAAGAAGGCCAACCTGAAAGGGTATGGCGGCACCGGTCTGGTGCGTTAACGGCCCCCGGGCTACAGGTAAAACGAGGCGAGTGCGATGAAAGTTCAGGCTTCTGTGAAGAAGATCTGCCGCAACTGCAAGGTGATCCGTCGTAAGGGTCGAGTCATGGTGATCTGCAGTGCCGAGCCCCGGCACAAGCAGCGCCAAGGCTAAGGCGTTGTCGGGACAGAACTTCTTTCCTGGTATTTGGTTGAAATTCAGTCGGTGTGACGCTAGACTCTTCCGCCTTTCGGCGCCAGAGCCTGGCACTACCGCGTTGTGAATCGGAGATATTCGGATGGCCCGTATTGCAGGCGTTAACATCCCGGACAACAAGCATACGGTGATTTCCCTCACCTATATTTTCGGGATCGGCCGTACCAGTGCCCGCAAGATCTGCGAGCAGACCGGCATCGAGCCGACCATGAAGGTCCGTGATCTGTCCGGCGATCAGCTGGACGCGATCCGCGCCGAAGTGGCAAAGGTTTCCACGGAGGGCGATCTGCGCCGGGAAATCAACATGAACATCAAACGGTTGATGGACCTGGGCTGCAATCGCGGCATCCGTCATCGTCGCAGCCTGCCTCTGCGCGGGCAGCGCACCAAAACCAATGCCCGGACCCGCAAGGGCCCGCGGAAACCGATCCGCAAGTAAGTCCTGATTTGGATTGAGCAACATGGCTAAAGCGAAAAGAGACAGTGGCGCACGTCGGAAGAAGGTAACGCGGACCGTTGCGGACGGTATCGCGCACGTACACGCTTCTTTCAACAACACCATCATCACCATCACCGACCGGCAGGGCAACGCGCTGTCCTGGGCGACTTCCGGTGGTGCCGGCTTCCGTGGTTCACGCAAGAGCACCCCGTTCGCGGCTCAGGTAGCCGCTGAAAACGCGGGCAATGCCGCCAAGGACTACGGGCTGAAGAACCTGGAAGTGCGCGTGAAGGGCCCTGGCCCGGGCCGCGAGTCCTCTATTCGCGCGCTCAACGGCTGTGGCTACAAGATCACCCACATTCAGGACGTGACGCCGATTCCGCATAACGGTTGTCGTCCGCCCAAGAAGCGCCGCGTGTAACGGGAGATAGAGCAAGATGGCAAGATACATCGGTCCCAAGTGCAAGCTTTCCCGTCGTGAAGGCACCGACCTGTTCCTCAAGAGCGGCATTCGCCCTCTCGAGTCCAAGTGCAAGGCGGAACAGCCCCCGGGTCAGGCCGCCGGCGGTCGCCGTCCGGGCCGTCTGTCCGATTACGGCGTGCAGCTTCGTGAAAAACAGAAAGTTCGTCGTATGTACGGCGTGCTGGAGAAGCAGTTCCGCGGCTACTACAAGAAAGCCGCCCGTTCCCGCGGCGCCACCGGCGAGGTTCTGCTGCAGCTGCTGGAAGGCCGTCTGGACAACGTGGTGTACCGGCTCGGTTTCGGCGCCACCCGCTCCGAAGCGCGCCAGCTGGTCGCCCACCGCGCGATCCTGGTCAACGGTCGTAGCGTGAACATCGCCTCCTACCAGGTGGCACCCGGTGATGTGATCACCGTGCGTGAAAAGGCCAAGAACCAGTTGCGCGTGAAAAACGCCATGGAGCTGGCCCAGCAGCGCGGTTTCCCGACCTGGGTGGAAGTGGACGAGAAGAAGCTCGAGGGCACGTTCAAGGCCCGCCCGGAGCGCATCGATCTGCCGGCCGAGATCAACGAAAACCTGATCGTCGAGCTGTACTCCAAGTAAGGACTGCCTGAGGGATCTCTATGACCGCCGTGAACGAATTTCTCACGCCCCGCTCGATCGCGGTCAACGCGATCAGCGAGACCCACGCCAAGGTCGTACTGGAGCCGCTGGAGCGTGGTTTTGGCCATACTCTGGGCACGGCGCTGCGCCGCATCCTGCTGTCCAGCATGCCCGGGTGCGCGATCACCGAAGTGGAGATCGAGGGCGTACAGCACGAATACTCCTCCATCGAAGGGGTGCAGGAAGATGTGATCAACATCCTCCTCAACCTGAAGAACGTGGCCCTCAAAATGGAGGACCGCGAAGAGGCGACCCTGGAGCTGGTCAAGAAAGGCGCCGGTGAAGTGACCGCCGACGACATCCAGCGCGATCACAGCGTGGAGATCGTCAACCCCGGCCACCTGATCTGCACCATCACCGGTGACACCGAGCTGCGCATGCGCATGAAGGTGCGCAAGGGCCGCGGCTACGAAGCCGCCGATACCCGCCAGGCCGACGAAGACGAGACCCGCGGCATCGGCCGCCTGCAGCTGGACGCCAGCTACAGCCCGGTGCGTCGCGTGGCCTACGTGGTGGAAGCCGCCCGGGTGGAGCAGCGCACCGACCTGGACAAGCTGGTGATCGATCTGGAAACCGACGGCACCATCGATCCGGAAGAAGCGATCCGCCGCGCGGCCACCATCCTGCAGCAACAGATCGCCGTGTTCGTCGATCTCGAGCAGGATGCCAAGCCCGAGCCCAAGCAGGAACGCGAGGAAATCGATCCGATCCTGCTGCGTCCGGTGGACGATCTGGAACTGACCGTCCGGTCCGCCAACTGCCTCAAGGCGGAGAACATCTATTACATCGGTGACCTGGTACAGCGTACCGAGGTGGAACTTCTCAAGACCCCGAACCTGGGCAAGAAGTCCCTCACCGAGATCAAGGACGTGCTGGCTTCCAAAGGCCTGTCGCTGGGCATGCGCCTGGAAAACTGGCCGCCGGTCAGCCTCCGGGATGATGACCGGCTCAACACCAAGTTGCGTTAATCGATTTTAGGAACAGAACCATGCGTCATCGCAAGAGCGGCAGAAAACTGAATCGGAACAGCTCACACCGTCAGGCCATGTTCCGCAACATGGCGGTGTCGCTGTTTGAACACGAAGCGATCAAGACCACGCTTCCCAAAGCCAAGGAACTGCGTCGGGTGGCCGAGCCCCTGATCACCCTGGCCAAGGAAGACTCCGTGGCCAACCGTCGGCTGGCGTTCGACCGCACCCGGTCGAAGGAAATGGTCGGCAAGCTGTTCAATGAACTGGGCCCGCGCTACAAGGCGCGCCCGGGTGACTACCTGCGTATCCTGAAGATGGGTTACCGGGCCGGCGACAACGCGCCCATGGCGTACGTCGAGCTGGTCGATCGCCCGGAAGGCGAAGCCGCCGAAGCCGAATAAGCCCGGCGGCCGTTCGCGGCCAGGGCTGAAACGAAACCCCCGTGCCGGAGACGGCCGGGGGTTTTGTTTTGCCTGGTCATGCGACGCCCAGGCCCGTTGTAGGAGCGACTTCAGTCGCGATTGGTGTTGGCGCCCGACTCGTCGCGACTGAGGCGGAATGGTGCCCAGCCACTCCTACAGCGGGTTCGGCGCGGCCACCAGATGTTTCTCTGACGCATAAAAAACCCGGCGCCACCGAGGTGGGCCGGGCTCTTTATTGCCGGGAAGGGCGGGGCGATCAGGCGGCGTCGCTGCTCACCGATTGCCGGATCAGATGGTCGAAGGCGCTCAGCGCCGCCTTGGCGCCTTCGCCCACCGCGATCACGATCTGCTTGTAGGGCACGGTGGTCACGTCGCCGGCGGCGAACACCCCGGGCACGGACGTTTCGCCGCGCTCATCGACCAGGATCTCGCCGTGCGGGGACAGCTCCACGGCGCCCTTGAGCCAGTCGGTGTTGGGCAGAAGGCCGATTTGCACGAACACCCCGGCCAGATCCACCCGGTGTTCGTCGCCGGTTTCGCGATCCTTGTAGACCAGACCGTTCACGCGGCCGTTCTCGCCGGTGATCTCGGTGGTCTGGGCGCTCACCAGCACGGTGACGTTGGGCAGGCTGTGCAGCTTCTTCTGCAGCACGGCGTCGGCGCGCAGCTTGTCGTCGAACTCCAGCAGGGTCACGTGCTTGACCACGCCGGCCAGATCAATCGCCGCTTCCACGCCGGAGTTGCCGCCGCCGATCACCGCCACGTCCTTGCCCTTGAACAGGGGGCCGTCGCAGTGCGGGCAGTAGGCCACGCCCTTGCCCTGGTACTCGGCTTCGCCGGGCACGTTGATCTTGCGCCAGCGGGCGCCGGTGGCCAGCACCAGTGTCTTGGACTTGAGGCTGGCGCCGGAAGCGAATTTGACCTCGTGCAGGCCGCCCTCCTGGGCCGCCGGAATCAGCTGTTCGGCGCGCTGCAGGTTCATGATGTCCACGTCGTACTGGCGCACATGCTCTTCCAGGGCGCTGGCCAGTTTCGGGCCGTCCGTCTCGGCCACGGAGATAAAGTTCTCAATGGCGTTGGTGTCCAGCACCTGGCCGCCGAACCGTTCCGCGGCGACGCCGGTGCGGATGCCCTTGCGGGCGGCGTAGATGGCGCTGGCCGCGCCGGCCGGGCCACCGCCCACCACCAGGACGTCGAACGGGTCCTTGGCGTTGAGTTTCTCCGCGTCACGTTCCGCGGAACCGCTGTCCAGCTTGGCGATGATCTCTTCCAGGCCCATGCGGCCCTGGCCGAAGGGTTCGCCGTTGAGGAAAACGCTGGGCACGGCCATCACTTCGCGCTCTTCCACTTCATCCTGGAACAGCGCGCCATCAATGGCCACGTGCTTGATGTTCGGGTTCAGTACCGCCATCAGGTTCAATGCCTGGACCACGTCCGGGCAGTTTTGGCAGGACAGAGAGAAATAGGTCTCGAATTGGAAGTCGCCCTCGAGCGCCTTCACCTGTTCGATCACCTCTTCACTGGCCTTCGGCGGGTGGCCGCCTACTTGCAGCAGCGCCAGGACCAGGGAGGTGAATTCATGGCCCATGGGGATACCGGCGAAGCGCAGACTGATGTCGCCATCAATCCGGTTCAGGCTGAACGAGGGCGTACGGGCATCGTCGCCGTCATCGCGCAGGCTGATCTTGTCGGACATTGCTTCGATTTCGCGCAACAGCTCCAACAGCTCCCGGGATTTGTCGCCGTCGTCCAGGGACGCGACCATCTCGAACGGTTGCGTGATGCGCTCCATGTAGGACTGCAGTTGGGTTTTCAGGTTGGCGTCAAGCATGCCGGTCTCCATGACAATGAAAGGGGAGGGAAGCCCGGGCGCGGGGCCCGGGCGTCTTCACGCGTTGGGACGCGCTTAGATCTTGCCGACCAGATCCAGGGAAGGCGCCAGGGTTTCTTCGCCTTCTTTCCACTTGGCCGGGCATACTTCGCCAGGATGGGCGCGCACGTACTGAGCCGCCTTGACCTTGCGCAGCAGATCGGACGCGTCACGGCCGATGCCTTCGGCGGTGATTTCCACGGCCTGGATGACACCGTCCGGGTCGACGATGAAGGTGCCACGGTTGGCGAGGCCTTCGTCTTCACGCAGCACTTCGAAGTTACGGCTGATCGCAGCGGTCGGGTCACCGATCATGGTGTACTGGATCTTGCCGATGGTGTCGGAGCTGTCGTGCCAGGCTTTGTGGGTGAAGTGGGTGTCGGTGGACACGGAGTAGATTTCCACGCCCATCTTCTGGAACTCTTCGTAGTGGTCGGCCACGTCGCCCAGCTCGGTGGGGCATACGAAGGTGAAGTCGGCGGGGTAGAAGAAGAATACCGCCCAGTTGCCTTTCACATCAGCGTCGCTGACTTCGATGAATTCGCCATTCTTGAAAGCCTGGGCTTTGAACGGCTTGATTTCGGTGTTGATTACAGACATGTCTAGCTCCTTTTTCAGAGTGGTCAACGTGACACCCCCTAAGATAGGGGTGAAGGTGTGATTTTAATAATGGATTGCGGGAATAGTCATGATTGGTGTCACCTATCGTGAAACGGCGCGGATCAGCGGTCCGGATCCTCGTTCTCCTCCTTCTCCCGCAACACCACTTCCGCTTGGGTCATCCAGTCGTCGCCGAGTTCCCGCTGGACGTACTCGCGGATGAACTGGCGAACCTTTTGCGAGGGCGTGACGTCTTCCCGGGCGCAGAGGCGCTCGAACACGGCTTTCTTGCGGGGGTCGATCAACAGGGTAAGGCGGGCGGTACGTTTTTCCATGGCTTCGATGTTAATCTCATTAACATATAATGTAGGTTCAGTTTGAATATAATGCTCAGGTCCCATTTTCTCAACCGCATCGGGTCCCATCATCATGTCCCACCGCGCTCACCTGTTTTCCCTGCGTCCCGCCCATGCTCTGCGCGAGAGCCTGGCCGAGGGCTATGACGCCCGCCGTTTCGGTCGCGACCTGGCCGCCGGCATCACCGTCGGGCTGATCGCCATCCCGTTGTCCATGGCGCTGGCCATCGCCAGCGGGGTGGCGCCCCAGTACGGGCTGTACACCGCCATTATCGGCGGGTTCCTGATTGCTCTGCTGGGCGGCTCACGCTTCAGCATCTCCGGGCCCACCGCCGCCTTCGTGGTGATCCTTTACCCGGTGGCCCAGGAACACGGCCTTACCGGGCTGCTGATCGCCACCATGATGGCCGGGGCCATGCTGATTCTGATGGCGCTGCTGCGCCTGGGCCGGCTGATCGAGTACATTCCACCGCCGGTGACCCTGGGCTTCACCGCTGGTATTGCCGTGGTGATCGCCACGCTGCAAATCAAGGACCTCCTGGGGCTGCCCCTGGAATCCCTGCCCGCGTCCTATCCGGGCAAGCTGGCCGCCCTGGCCGGCGCCCTCGGTGACGTGCACGGTGCCAGCCTGGCGGTGGCCCTGGCTACCCTGGCGGTATTGCTGCTCTGGCCACGTCTGAAAACACCGCTGCCACCGCATTTGCCGGCGGTGCTGGTGGGCGGCGCCCTGGCGGCCTGGTTCAACCAGCAGGGCGCCGCGGTGCCCACCATTGCCTCCCGGTTTCACTATGTGCTCGACAACGGCCTCACGGGCCAGGGCATTCCACCGGTGCTGCCGGAGCTGGCCTGGCCCTGGGCTCGTGGCGCCGAAGCGATGAGCGGCGCCGCGCTGTGGGATCTGGCGGTGAGCCTGGTGCCCACGGCGTTCGCCATTGCCATGCTCGGCGCCATTGAGTCCCTGCTGTGCGCGGTGGTGCTGGACGGCATGACCGGCCGTCGGCACAGCGCCAACAGCGAGCTGCTGGGGCAGGGCGTGGGCAACCTGGTGGTGCCGCTGTTCGGCGGTATCACCGCCACCGCCGCCATTGCCCGTTCCGCGGCCAATTACAAGGCCGGTGCGCAAACGCCGGTGGCCGCCATGCTGCATGCGCTGGTGGTGCTGCTGGCCATGGTGGCCCTGGCCCGCTGGCTCGGCTATCTGCCGATGCCGGCCATGGCCGCCTTGCTGCTGCTGGTGGCGTGGAACATGAGCGAGGCGCCGAAGGCGGTGCGGCTGGTGCGGCGGGCGCCGGTCGGCGACGTGCTGGTGTTCCTGGTCTGTTTCTTGCTCACCGTGTTCCTGGACATGGTGGTGGCGATCACCGCCGGGGTGCTGCTCGCCTCGCTGCTGTTCATGCGCGATCTGGCCGCCATGACCCGGGTTACCGATATGACCGGCTCGGCCCGGCTGGCGCCCTACCAGCTGCCGGACGACTGGGGCGTGTTCAAGATCAGCGGGGCCCTGTTCTTCGCCGCCGCCGACCGGGTGTTCGGCGATCTCGCCGCCCTGGCCGGCGAACGTCGCGTTCTGGTGCTCTACATGGACGGGGTGCCGGTCATGGACGCCGGCGGCCTGGCCGCTCTGCAGCGTTTCCTGGCGCGATGCGAGGAAACCGGCACCCGGGTGCGCATCGCCGATCTGCAGTTCCAGCCGCTCAAGACCCTGGCCCGGGCCGGCGTGACACCCCGCGAGGGCGTTTATTCCTTCCACTCCACCCTGGAGGAGAGTCTGCGCGCGCCGGCCTGAGGCCGGCGCTTTACGCGATTTTGCGATTGGTCCTCTTGTTTTCCCGGGTTGCCATCGGCATCACTAGGGGCACCCCCAAGAGACATTTCCTTCATTCACGCAGGGAGAGACCATGAGCGAGAAGCAGCCCTTTCTGACCGACATAAAAACCATTCGCGAGCGGGCCCGCGAGCACATCGAGCGTGGCGCGGTCACCGCCGGTTACGCCGCGGATCGGGAAACCGTGCTCAGCCTGCTGAACGAGGCGCTCGCCACCGAGATCGTATGCACGCTGCGCTACAAGCGGCACTACTACATGGCCGACGGTCTCAACGCCAGCATCGCCGCCGACGAGTTCCTCGAGCATGCCCAGCAGGAACAGCAGCATGCCGACTGGCTGGCCGAGCGCATCGTGCAGCTGGGCGGCGAACCCAACTTCTCCCCGGAAGGCCTGCAAAGCCGCTCCCACGCCGAGTACGTGGCCGGTGACACCCTCAAGGACATGGTCAAGGAAGACCTGATCGCCGAGCGCATCGCCATCGACAGCTACCGGGAGATCGCCACCTATCTGGGCGACAAGGATCCGACTACCCGCCGCATCATGGAAGACATCCTGGCTCAGGAAGAGGAACACGCCGACGACATGGCGTCGATCCTGGAGTCGCTTTAAGTCGCACTGAATCACCATCGAAGGGAGGAACGCCGAGTGATCGAACCGGAACGCGAACGCCACCACGGCAAAACCGTGGCGGGCATTCAGGTCCGCACCAATCAGGAGCGGGAATTGCAGGCCGAGGACGCCCAGCTGGACCGTCTCTGGGAGAAGTTCAACGATGAACGGCTCGCCGAAACGATCCCGGACAAGGCCGCCGGTTCGCCGGTGTATGGCGTGTACACGGAGTACGAGAACGGTGGCCAGGGTGATTACAGCGTGCTGGCCGGTGTTGAGGTGACGGACGAGACCAAGGTTCCGGACGACTACGCCACCCTGACCCTGGAAGCCGGCGAGTATCTGGTTTTCCGCGCCCAGGGCCGGATGCCGGAAACGGCGATGGAGATCTGGGGCAAGGTGTGGCACTACTTCGAGGCGGAGGATGCCCCGGAACGGGCGTTTCTCACCGATTTCGAGGTCTACGAGAGCACCGACAAGGTCGCTATTTTCGTGGGCGTGAAATGATTCAGCGCACCCGCCGGCCCCGGTAGATCACCGGCTTGTCGCTGGTGGGGCCGTCGTCCGGCCCCGCCGCCGGCGGTGTTTCCGGCTCCGGCAGTGGCCGCCCCCGGTACATCCGCCGGGGCGGTCGCGCCGCCGTGTCCGGGGCGGCTTCCGTTTCCGGTTTGTGCTCCGGCTCCCCGGCTTCCTCATTGATGCGCGCCATCAGGCGCTTCAGCTCCCCGGAGGCGCTGCGTTCCGCGTAGGCCCCCAGCGACTCGCGCAAATCCGGATCGGTCAGCGAAAGGCGTGCCCCGAATTCGTCGCGAATCAATCGTCGGCACTGGTTCACCAGGGTGACCACTCGATAGTGCATCAACCAATGGGCGTTGATTCCTCCCCCGCTCATGCTCTTCGCTCCGTGACATCGGCCTGAAGAACCAAGCAGCTTCCGTGCCAGATCAGCATGGCGGGGGAGGGGCTATTTTGATTTCGTGGCCAGCATGGGTTTCAGGAAGCGGCCGGTGTGGCTGCCCTTGGTCTTGGCGACCTGCTCCGGCGTGCCCTCGGCGATGATCTGCCCGCCGCCGTCGCCGCCTTCCGGGCCCAGATCGACGATCCAGTCGGCGGTCTTGATCACGTCCAGATTGTGCTCGATCACCACGATGGTGTTGCCGTGGTCGCGGAGCCGGTTGAGCACATCCAGCAGCAGCTGGATGTCCTGGAAGTGCAGGCCGGTGGTGGGCTCGTCCAGAATGTAGAGGGTGCGGCCGGTGTCCCGCCGGGACAGCTCCCGGGCCAGCTTGACCCGCTGCGCCTCGCCGCCGGACAGCGTGGTCGCCGCCTGGCCCAGCTTCACGTAGCTCAGGCCCACGTCGAGCAGGGTTTGCAGGCGCCGCTGCAGCGCCGGCACGGCGTCGAAGAACTCCCGCGCTTCCTCGATGGTCATCTCCAGGACTTCGTAGACGTTCTTGCCCTTGTAGGTGACCTCCAGGGTTTCCCGGTTGTAGCGGCGCCCTTCGCAGACCTCGCAGGGCACGTAGATGTCGGGCAGGAAGTGCATCTCCACCTTGATCACGCCGTCGCCCTGGCAGGCCTCGCAGCGTCCGCCCTTGACGTTGAAGCTGAAGCGGCCGGGTTTGTAGCCCCGGGCACGGGCTTCCTGGGTGCCGGCGAACAGCTCGCGCACCGGCGTGAAGATGCCGGTGTAGGTGGCCGGGTTGGAGCGTGGCGTGCGGCCAATGGGGCTCTGGTCGATGTCCACCACCTTGTCCAGGTGCTCCAGGCCTTCCAGATTTTCGTGGGGCGCTGCTTTCAGGGTGCTGGCCTTGTTCAGCCTGGTGGCCGCCAGCGGGTAGAGGGTGTGATTGATCAGGGTCGACTTGCCCGACCCGGACACGCCGGTGACGCAGGTGAACAGGCCCACCGGCAGGTTCAGCGGGTGGCCCTTCAGGTTGTTGCCGGTGGCGCCGAACAGGGTCAGCCAGAGGTCGTCCTCGTTGCGGCGGCGCTCGGTGGGCACCTCGATGCGCTTGCGGCCGGAAAGATAGTCGCCGGTCAGGGATTTCTTGTTGGCGGCCACCTGCTTGGCGGTGCCCTGGGCCACCACCTGGCCGCCGTGCACGCCGGCGCCGGGGCCGATGTCGATGACGTGGTCGGCGGTGCGGATGGCGTCCTCGTCGTGTTCCACCACCAGCACCGTGTTGCCCAGGTCGCGCAGCCGGGTGAGGGTGTTGAGCAGCCGTTCGTTATCGCGCTGGTGCAGGCCGATGGAGGGCTCGTCGAGCACGTACATCACGCCCACCAGGCCGGCGCCGATCTGGCTGGCCAGACGGATGCGCTGGGCCTCGCCGCCGGACAGGGTCTCGGCGCTGCGCTCCAGGGTCAGATAGTCCAGCCCCACGTTGACCAGGAACTGCAGCCGGTCGCGGATCTCCTTGAGGATCTTCTCGGCGATCTCTCCACGGCTGCCGCTGAGCTTGAGCTCGTCGAAGTAATCGAACGCCCGGCCCACCGCCAGGCGCACCACGTCGGGCAGATTGGTGTCGCCGATGAACACGTGGCGGGCCGCCTCACGCAGCCGTGAACCGCCGCAGCTCGGGCAGGTGGAGGTGGACAGGTAGCCGGCCAGCTCCTCGCGCACCGCCTCGGATTCGGTCTCCCGATAGCGGCGCTCCATATTCGGCACGATGCCCTCGAACGGGTGGTTGCGCTTGATGATGTCGCCCCGGTCGTTCAGGTAGCGGAATTCCACGCTCTCCTTGCCGGTGCCATAGAGAATCTTGCGGCGCACCGCCTTGGGCAGCTTCTTGAACGGCTGGTCCATGTCGAAGCCCAGGCTCTGGGCCAGGGCGTTGAGCATCTGGAAGTAATAGACGTTGCGGCGGTCCCAGCCGCGGATCGCGCCCTCCGCCAGGGACAGCTCGTCGCTGGTGATCACCTTGTCCTCGTCGAAGAACTGCTTGACGCCCAGGCCGTCGCAGCTGGGACAGGCGCCGGCCGGGTTGTTGAACGAGAACAGGCGCGGCTCCAGCTCCGGGATCGAGTAGCCGCAGTGCGGGCAGGCGAACTTGGCGGAGAAGGTGATTTCCGGGCTGTCGCCATCCAGAGCCTCGCCGTCCATGGAGGCGATGATGGCGGTATCGTCGGCGAGATTAAGGGCGGTCTCGAAGGCCTCCGCCAGCCGGTTCTGCAGGTCGCCGCGCACCTTGAAGCGGTCCACCACCACCTCGATGGTGTGCTTCTTGTTCTTGTCCAGGGTGGGCGCTTCGTCCAGATCGTGGATGCGGCCGTCCACCCTCGCGCGGATGAAACCGTGGGCGCGCAGCTCGTCGAACAGGTTCAGGTGCTCGCCTTTCTTCTCGCGGATCACCGGCGCCAGCAGCATCAGCTTGCTGCCTTCCTCCATGGCCAGCACCTGATCGACCATCTGGCTGATGGTCTGCGCCGTCAGCGGTGCCTCGTGCTCCGGGCAGCGCGGTTCGCCGACCCGGGCGAACAGCAGCCGCAGGTAGTCATAGATCTCGGTGATGGTGCCCACCGTGGAGCGCGGGTTGTGGCTGGTGGACTTCTGCTCGATGGAGATCGCCGGACTGAGCCCCTCGATGTGGTCCACATCCGGCTTCTCCATCATGGAAAGAAACTGCCGGGCGTAGGTGGACAGGGACTCCACGTAACGACGCTGGCCCTCGGCGTACAGGGTGTCGAACGCCAGGGACGATTTGCCGGACCCGGACAGCCCGGTGATCACCACCAGCTTGTCGCGGGGAATGTCGAGATCCACGTTTTTCAGGTTATGGGTGCGCGCGCCCCGAACCAGAATGGTATCCATGAGATGGCGAGCCCTCGGCTACTGTCAAAATGAACAGTGCAGTATAGGGGAAATTCCGTGAACGGGAAAAGAAGGAGGGCGCACACCGACACCGGCCAGGCTCGCCGGCGTCGGGGCCCGGTCAGAGGTTTTCCTGGGCCCAGTTCACCGCTTGCAGGCGATTGGAGGCGTTGATCTTCTTGAAGATGTTGTAAATGTGGGTCTTGATGGTGTGCGGGCTGAGGCTCAGCACCTTGGCGATCTCGGAGTTCTTGGCGCCGGTGGCCATCACCTTGAGCACCTCGATCTCGCGGTCGGTGAGGTTCACCTCGTTGCGGGCGAAGGTCTTGTTGAAGGCACGGCTCTTGACCAGGTACTGCTGCAGCACCTTGCGCGGGAACCACAGTTCGCCCTTGAACATGGCCTTGATGCCCTTGGTGAGCAGGTCCTGGGGGCAGTCGTGCTGGAAGCCGCCGTTGACCATGGGCAGCCCGGCCAGGCGCGACAGGTCGTCCTCGTGGTCGACGTTGAACACGCCGATCAGGATGTCGTTGGGCAGGCGCTTGTCGGCGTCCATCAGGCGCGTGATCACCTGATTGACGTCCACGGAATGAAAGTCCACCAGGAACAGGTTTTGTTCCACTCCGACCAGGTCAGCCTCGTTGACCTGATCCACGGACTTGATGGCCGCGGCCGGGATCGACGCCTTGTCGAGAAATTCGGTGAGGAGGGCGTTCTGCAGGTGCTGGCCGCCCACTACATACACCTTTTGTGTTGCTGAAATATCCATCGATTCGTCCATGATGCATCCCGGAAAGCCCGGGGGAAGCTAAGAAGAAAAACTGAATCAAGTCATCAATTTATCACCGCTTTAGCGGGGCTTCAATTTACCATCATTCCAGGGCGCGGCATCATCCCCGTCGTCCGCTAATCTGATACACTCCAGTCCCATTTCCGTATCACTGACGCTCGACCATGACGGACGCTTCCCGGGCCGCCCTGCGGCGCACCGAACTCTCCACCACCGGCTCCCTGGCGGCGATCTTCGCGCTGCGCATGTTCGGGCTGTTCATGATCCTGCCCGTGTTCGCCGTGTACGGCGAGCGGCTGGACGGCGCCACCCCGCTGCTGATCGGCACCGCCATCGGCGCCTACGGCCTGATGCAGGCCATGTTGCAGATCCCGTTCGGCATGCTCTCCGACCGCTTCGGCCGGCGCCCGCTGTTGCTGGCGGGCCTGTTGCTGTTCGTGGCCGGCGGCGCGGTGGCGGCGCTCAGCGACACCATCCATGGCGTTATCCTGGGGCGCGCTCTGCAGGGCGCCGGGGCCATCGCCAGCGTCATCATGGCGCTGATCGGCGATGTGGTTAGTGAGCGCCACCGTACCCGGGCCATGGCCTTGATCGGCATGTCGGTGGGTGCCTCCTTTATCCTGGCGCTGATTCTGGGCCCGCTGCTGGCCCACTGGCTGGGGCTCAGCGGGCTGTTCTGGCTCACCGTGGTGCTCGGCGCCCTGGCCATGGGCGTGGCCTTCGGCGTGCCTTCGCCCCAGGTGCGCGCCGCCGAGCCGTTGCCGGCGGGCCAGCGCTTCCGCCGGGTGCTCGGCGACCCCAACCTGCGGCGCCTGGACCTGGGCATCATGGTGCTGCACCTGACCATGACCGCCTCCTTCGTGGTGCTGCCGCAGATTCTCAAGCAGCGCCTGGGGCTGGATCTGCAGCAGCACAGCCTGCTTTATCTGGCGGTGCTGGTCACCAGCTTCCTGGCCATGGTGCCGTTGATCATCACCGCCGAGCGGCGTGGCGCCATGCCGGTCAAGAGGCTGGCGGTGAGCCTGCTGATCGTGGCGGAGCTGCTGCTGGCCCTGGCCGGCGGCGCCCTGTGGCACTTCGTGCTGGCGCTGTTCGTGTATTTCATGGCGTTCAACCTGCTGGAGGCCCTGTTGCCGTCCCTGGTGGGCCGGGCGGCGCCGGCGGGCACCCGGGGCACCGCCATGGGGGTGTACTCCACCAGCCAGTTCCTGGGCGTGTTCATCGGCGGCCAGCTGGGCGGCGCCCTGTATCAGTGGGTCGGCGCGGAGGCCGTGTTCCTGGGCTGCGCCCTGATGGCGGTGGTCTGGCTGGCGTATCTGTGGCGCATGCGGGAACTGCCCAAGCTGGACAACCGGGTGATCCACCTGGCCGGCCACCAGGACTGGGGCGACGCCGCCGCCCGGTTGCGCAGCGTGCCCGGCGTGCTCGAGGCGGTGGTGGTGGCCGAGCAGAGCCTGGCGCTGCTCAAGGTGGATAACCAACTGCTCGACGAAGACGCCCTGGCCACCCTGGCCGGCGAGGTGGAGGCGCGCTCCTGAGCGGGGGTTACGCCGGCGGCCGCAAAGCGGCACAATGGACGGTCTTCCACGCCCCGGCTCGCCGCCGGCGGCCGTATTAAGCATTGAGGGAGCGAACAGCCATGGCGAGAGGCGTCAACAAAGTCATCCTGATCGGCAACCTGGGCGCCGATCCGGAAACCCGATTCATGCCCAGCGGCGGGGCCGTGACCAATGTCCGGCTGGCCACCACGGAAAGCTGGAAGGACCGCCAGAGCGGCCAGCAACAGGAACGCACCGAGTGGCACCGGGTGGTGTTCTTCAACAAGCTTGGCGAAATCGCCGGCGAGTACCTCAAGAAGGGCTCCAAGGTGTACGTGGAAGGTTCCATCCGCACCCGTAAATGGCAGGGGCAGGACGGCCAGGACCGCTACACCACCGAGATCGTGGCCAATGAGATGCAAATGCTCGACAGCCGTGGCGGCGGTGATTTCCAAGGCGGTGGCGGTGGTGGCCAGGGTGGTTATGGCAACCAGGGCAACCAGAACAACGACTATTACGACCAGAGTCGCAATCAGGGTGGTGGCGGCGGCCAGCAGCAGGCACCGGCCAACCAGGGCGGCGGCTTCAGCGGTCCCGCCGACGATTTCGACGACGACATTCCGTTCTGATCATCAGGGGTTCCAATGCGGCGCTGGTTTGCCTTGGGGGCGGTGTTCGTAGTCAGTTTGCTGGTGTGTCTGGTGGTGTTGATGCCCGCCGCCGTGGTGGTGGAGCGGGTGCCGGCGCCGCGGCCCGGCGGCGCGCCGCTGACACTGTCCGACGCGCGCGGGCCCTGGTGGGATGCCCGCGTGGACGCGCGCTGGCGTGATCGCCGCGGCGAGCTGCGCTGGCGCCTGGACTGGCACGGTTTGACGCCCGGCGTGCAACTGTCCATGGTAAGCGGTGATCTCGACGCCAGCGGCTGGCTCGGCGCGGACTGGGGGGGCTGGCGCCTGGAGCAATGGCGCGCCACCGTGCCGGTGGCTCCGTTCAGCGCCAACGTGCCCCAGGGCGACGCCGACGGCACCGTGGACCTCACCCTCATGGCCCTGGAACTCGCCGATCAAACCGTGGTCGATGCCAAAGGGACCCTGACCTACAGCGGCGGTACCGTGACCTGGGGGCGCGACGGCGCCGCCCAGGTGCCGCCCCTGGACGGGCGCCTGGCCATGGTGAACGGGGCGCCGGAACTGGAAGTCACCGGGCCGCGACGCCAGCAACTGGTGCACGCCCGGCTTGAAAACGAGAAACTGAACGTGCAGGTCCGCCGGGCCTGGCCCCAGCTGCTTGGGGTAAGTCAGGGGGGCGATCCCTCCGACGTGGTATTTCGCATGAGCCGTCCCTTGACCGTGGGGCGGTCGGGTTAAGTGCCGACGGATAATAAGTAGGTCACACTAGCGTGCCTAGAATGGCCAGGGATGTCCGGTTGCTGGTGCCAAGCTTCCAGCCCGGCGGGCCGGTATAAAACAAATGGGATTGATGGTTTTATGATTCAGTGGGCCCGGAGGGGAAACCGACAGCGGTGGGAACGAATGGCGCGCGTCGTCCTGGCTCTGCTGTTGGTGGTGATTCTCGCCTATTTGATCGCCCAGACCGTGTGGTTGCTGTGGTATGGCCCCCGCGACGCTCTGCCCGACACCCGGCTGCGCCAGGTGGCGGTGGAGGGCGGCGCCCAGGGTGGCCCGTCGCTGTCCGCCTCCCAGGTGGAGAACTGGCGCCTGTTCGGTGTGTACCAGGCCGAGCCCACCCAGGAGCGCCCCGTGGACGCGCCGGAAACCCGTTTGAGCCTGGAGTTGCTGGGCCTGTTCCAGACCCGGGACCGGGGGCGTTCCTCGGCGATCATCGCCGAGCGTGGCGGCGACGCCGAGCTGTACCACATCGGTGATGGCATTCCCGGCAACGCCACCCTGGAGGAAATCTACGCGGACCGCGTGATTCTGCGGCGCCAGGGCCGCCTGGAAACCCTGCGCCTGAACGAACTGAAAGGGCTGGCCGGCGGCGTGACCCAGGTCACCGAGCCGGAGCCGCGCACGCCCGCGCCCAGCCCGGAAACGGATCTGGCCCAGCAGCGCACGGCGCTGATTCGCCAACTGGGTTTGCAGCCGGTCACCGACGGCGCCACCGAAGGCTACAAAATCGGCGACCGGGCCCCCCAGCAGTTGATCGAGCAGGTGGGGCTGCAACCCGGGGACGTGGTGGCATCGGTGAACGGCTACCCCCTCGGCACTGAGGAAAGCGATCTGGCGGCGTTGCAGTCCTACATGGAAAGCCAGGCCGCCACCATTGTCGTGCAGCGCGGCGAACAGGAATTTACCGTGAACTACCCACCGTAGCGAGACACCTATGAAGTCGGCCTTAAAAACGATAATCGCAGTGGTGGCGTTGAGCCTGGTCCTCGGCGCCCATGCCCAGCAGCAGGCCCGGGTGGAGGAAACCGGCGACGGCAAGACCTGGACGGTCAATATCCGTAACGCGGACATTCAGGCGTTCATCAACCAGGTGGCGGAAATGACCGGCAAGAACTTCGTGGTCGACCCGCGCGTGCGGGCCCGCGACGTCACGGTGATTTCCAACAAGCCGTTGACCGCCAACGAAGTCTACGAGCTGTTCCTGTCCGTGCTGCAGGTGCACGGCTACGCCGCGGTGCCCTCCGGCGAGGTGATCAAGATCGTCACCAACACCACCGCCAAGCAGAGCAATCTGCCGCTCACCGAGAACGCCGGCAGCGTGGATGGCGAGGAACTGATCACCCAGGTGATTCCGGTGGATAACTCGCCGGTGGAGGAGCTGGTGCCGGTGCTGCGCCCGCTGGTGCCTCAGTACGGCCACCTGGCGGCGGTGGGGTCCGCCAACGCGCTGATCATCAGCGATCACGCCGACAACATTCAGCGCATGCGCGCCATCATCAACAGCCTCGACACCGCGGAGAGCGACGAGGTGGAAATTGTCCAGCTGCAACACGCCTTCGCCGGCAACATGGTGCAATTGCTGGAGGAACTGACCAAGGCCGACGCCTCCGGCAACAACCGCCGCCGGGGGCTGCAGGGCGCCGCCACCGTGGTCGCCGACGAGCGCACCAACCGCCTCATCATCAAGGGCGATCGTGGTACCCGGGCGCGCCTGATCCCGCTGGTCAATCAGCTCGACACGCCGTCCAGCGCCGCCGGCGGCGTCCAGGTGGTGCGTCTCAGCCACGGCGACGCCGAACAGATGGCGGAGCTGCTCAAGAATTTCGCCGCCGGCGCCTCCGCGGTGCGCCAGGGTGGCGAGGGCAACGGCGGCGCGGCCGCCTCGCGCGCCAGCAACGCCGCCTCGGGCGTGTCGATTCAGGCGGACACCTCGCTCAACGCCCTGGTGATTCGCGCCGAGCCGGAAATGATGAAGCAGCTTCAATCGGTGATCAGCCAGCTCGACGTGCGTCGCGCCCAGATCCTGATCGAGGCGGCGATCGTCGAGGTCACCGGCGACAAGGCCAGCTCCCTGGGCTTCCAGTATGTGGCCGGCGACCTGGAGAACGGCGTCGGCGCGGTGAATTTCGGCGGCAACGGGGTGAGTGTCAACTCCCTGCTGCAGGCGGTGATCACCGAGGATCCGTCCAACATCTCACTGGGGGACGGCATCACCGCCGGCATTGGCGAGACCGACGCCGACGGCGACATCGAATGGGGCGCGCTGATCCAGGCCCTGGCGCGCACCACCAACACCAATCTGTTGTCCACGCCCAGCATTCTGACCCTGGACAACCAGGAAGCCTCCATCATCGTCGGTGAGAACGTGCCCTTCGTCACCGGCCAGGCGTCCAGCACCGGCTCCGGCGTCTCCAACCCGTTCACCACCATCCAGCGCGAGGACGTGGGCCTGACCCTCAAGGTCACGCCCCATGTGGCCGGGCTCGACACCATCCGCCTGGAGCTGGAACAGGAGACCTCGGCGGTGAAGGAATCCACCGGCGAAGCCGTGGACATCGTCACCACCAAGCGCAAGCTCGCCACCACGGTGCTGGCGGACGACCGTGAGACCATCGCTCTGGGCGGCCTGATCACCGACGACGTGCAGGACTCCGTGAGCAAGGTGCCGCTGCTCGGCGACATTCCGCTGCTTGGGGTGCTGTTCCGCTCCACCAGCAAGAGCCACGTGAAGCGCAACCTGATGGTGTTCATCAAGCCCACGGTGCTGGCCAGCAACGACCGGCTGGTGGACATGACCCGGGAGAAATACATGGGCGTCACCGCCATGCAGTTCCGCGTCAACGATGAGGGCGAGCTGGTGCGTGAAGTGAAGTTCCCGCTGCCTACCAAGGTGGAGCGCATCTTCGAGGGGCGTTCGCCGGTGTCCGAGGATTACCGCCGCGCCTATCACGACGAGCAGGAAAAGAGCGACGAGGATTCCGCCGCGCCGCCCACCTCCGGCCCGGTCACCGACACCGACAGCGTGGTGCCGGAGAAGGAGGAGCCCGCCGCCAGCCGGCCCGAGGAAGAGGGCGCCGGCGCGTCCGACTCCTGACCGGTCCGCCGTCGGGCTCCCGGGCCCGGCGGCGTCCGTTTCCCGCCTTTATTCTTCCAGTGAGCGCAGGTTGTCCAGCACCTTGCGACTGCGCTCCAGTTTCTTGAGCAGTTCCGGGTTGTCCGGGGCCAGCGGCGCCACTTCCCGCCAGAGGCGGTGGGCGGCTTGGTATTCTCCCTCCGCGTAGAGCGCTTCACCCCGTTCCATGGCGCGTTGGAAACGCCGCCGGGACCAACTGTGGACGCGGTCGCGGAGGTCGTCCAGCCGTGGGCCTTGGTGTTGCAGCAGGTAAGCGCGGGCGGCCAGCAGGTCCTCAAGCCGCCCGCTGGCCCGGTATTGCTCCACCAATGCCTGGCCCTCCTCGAGGTGGGCACGGTCGCGGGCATCACGGGCGCGGTCCCGGGCGCTGTGTAGCACCCGCCGCGCTTGCGTGAGGACCTCCGGCGCCGGGTCATCCGGCGCCAGCCGTTGGGCGGTTTCCAGGGTTTCCAGAGCCTGTGGCCATTGGCCGGAATCGGCATAGGTGTTGCCGATGGTCAGCAACTCGCCGTGCAGCTCCTGGCGCAGCGCCGCGCGCCGTTGCCGGGTATGGCGGGCGCGCGGGTCCTGATAGGGCGCCAATGCCTGGTCCAGATTCTCGGTACTGAGCAGGGCGCGGGCCTCGGCCAGATAGCCGCGGTTAAGCAGCGCCCGCAAGCGCGTCTCGCGCCGGTCATCCAGCTGTTCCATGAGGGTGGCCACCGGCTCCGGCTCCACCACCCGCTGGCGGGCCCGCTCGAGAACCTGGCGGGCATCCCCCCATTGTTCCCGTTCGGCCAGGGCGCGGGCCTGGTCCAGGGCCTGGTCACGGTACTCGTGGCTGGCCTGCAGCACCCCCTCGCGTTGCTCCATGAGCAGGGCGTGCCGGGGATGCTCCTCGTCGGCTTCGTCGATCACCGCCAGGGCGCGGCGGTAATCCTGATCCGCCAGGGCATCGCCGACCCGGTCGGCGGGGTCGGAGAAGGACGACAGGCCGGCGCACCCGGACAACAGCAGGGCGGCGGCCAGAGCGCTCAGGCGCGGAAAATGACGATCAGGCACCAGGGCTCTCCAGATACTGCTCGGCCAGGAATTGGGCGATGCGTTGTTCCATCAGGGTTTCCGACAGGGCGTGCACGCCGTCCACCCGGCAGGTGCCCACCGGCTCGCTGCGGCCGCGCACGCGCATGTCGCCGTACGCGGCGGCGCGCACCCGGGAGCCGATGTTGGGATTCTCGATCAGCGGTGCGGCGGCGATGATCTCGCCGGCGCCGGCCATGTTGGACAGCCGCGACGCCAGGTTCACCGCGTCGCCCACCACCGTGTACTGCATTCTTTCCCGGGACCCCAGGTTGCCGGCCAGCATCGGCCCGGAGTTCATGCCGATGCGGAACTCCACCGTGGTCTGACCGCGGGCGGCCCGGTATTCATTGAGGCGCGCCACCAGCCGTTGGATCATCACCGCGCAGCACAGGCCGTGGAACAGGTGCTCGGAATCCTCTTCCGGCACACCGAACACGATCATCGCGCAATCGCCCATGTATTTGTCGATGGTACCCCGGTAGAAGGAGGTGGCGGTGGTGATGGCGTCGAAATAGACGTTGAGCATGTCGGCCACCGCCTCCGGAGCCAGGCTTTCCGAGAGCCGGGTGAAACCGACGATGTCGGCGAACACCACGGTGGCGTTCACGTCGCGCCCGCCCAGGGTGACCTGATCCAGGTTGGCCATCATCTTGCGCGCCACCGAGGGGCTCACGAAACGCTGCAGGACGCGCTCCACCTGATCCTTCTCCAGCATGTCGTGGGCCATGCCGTTGTAGGCCTCGATCAGATGGCCGATCTCGTCGTTGCGGCGTTCCTGAATCCGGTACTGCAGATCCCCCTTGCGCATGGCGCTGGTGGCGGCCAACAGGTTGTGGATCGGTTGCGCCAGGCGGCGGCTGATCAGGAAGGACGCGATGATCGCCAGCAGCCCCATGGCCAGGGTGGCGGTGATCATGGTGGTGCGCACCTGCTGCTGGGCGGCGGTGATGGAGCGGTCGGAAATGGTCACGGCCACGGTACCGGCGCGATTCTCGTCCACGGTCACCGGCGCTTCATAGGTGCTCATGGCCTCACCCCGATAGCGCCAGCGGCGCATGGCGTCCGCCGCCGGGGCGGTCCGGGGCGGCTGCAGGCCGGCCTGCTCCACGGTCAGGCCGTCGCGGTCGAACAGGGCGGCGCCCTCGATGCTTTCGCTGCGCACCAGGTTGCTCAGGTGCACCTTGAGCAGGAACAGATCCTCGGCCAGCAGCGGTTCCCGGGCGGTGTGCGCCAGCTGGGTGGCGATGGCGGTGCCGAACCGGTCGGCCTGCTGGCGCATGCGCTCCAGCTGGTTATTGAGCAGAAACGCGCCCAACAGGGTCATGCCCACCAGAATCAGCGCCGAAATCGACAGGCCCATCTTCCAGGCCACCGGAAAATACTCGGGAATGTAAGGCCGGATCAGGGCGTCGAAACGCCGCTTGAAACCGCCGGACCGGGGGCCGTCGGGGGCGCCGCCGTCGTTTTTTCCGGTGGATGTCTGGGGTGCGGAAGGTTTGTTCACCGTGGCTACCGTCGCGGCTTCTCTTGTCAGGGTGCGTGGGCAGTGTCACATTGCCAGACTGGCCGTAGGGAAACCACCATAAGGTCGACGAGAGCATGGCATTTATTCGCGAACGGCGTCTTAACGCCAACGGAATGGACTTTTTCATCGCCGAGGCGGGCGAACCGGGGGCCCCCCTGGTGCTTTGCCTGCACGGCTTCCCGGAGTGCTGGGCCTCCTGGCGCTATCAATTGCCGGCGCTGGCCCAGTCCGGCTACCACGCGGTGGCTCCGGATTTGCGCGGCTACGGTGAAACCGGCGGACCCGCCGACGTGGACGCCTATCGGCAGTCCCGGCTGGCGGAGGACGTGGTCGCCCTGATCGACGCCCTGGGCGCGGAACGCGCCGTGCTGGTGGGGCACGATTGGGGCTGCGCGCTGAGCTGGGAAGTGGCGCGCCGCCACCCGGATCGGGTGGCCGCCCTGGTGGGGCTGTCGGTGCCCTACGGCGGTCCGGCGCCGCAGCCGCCGACCCGCGCCATGCGCGACCTGTTCGGCGACCACTTCTTCTACATGCTGTATTTCCAGCGGCCCGAGGTGCCGGAGCGGGAGCTGGAGGCGGACGTGGAGGACAGCCTGCGCCGTCTGTTCCACAGCCTGTCCGCCGACGGCATCGACGACTTCCGCGTGGCCCCGGACGACACCCGGGTGCTGGCGGCCATGCGCCCCCCGGAGACGCCGCCGCGCTGGATGCGCGACGAGGATCTGGCCTATTACGTGGCCCGTTTCCGCAAGACCGGCTTCACCGGCGCGCTCAACTGGTACCGGGCCATGGACGCCTCCTGGGAGGAAAGCCGCGACGATGACCACTGGACCCTGGACGCGCCCACCCTGTTTCTGGGCGGCATGCAGGACCCGGTGGTGCTGTTCAGCCAGAAGGCCCTGGCGCGCATGCCCGACTACGTGCCCGACCTGACCACCGTGATGCTCGACCAGTGCGGGCATTGGATCCAGATGGAGCAGGCGGTGGAAGTGAACCGGGAAATCCTCAACTTTCTCGCCGCGAAAGGGCTCCAGCCTCCCGGTTAAACGCCCGGCGGCACGCCGTGATCCTCGCGGTCGGTGAGGATCTCGAAGGCGGCGCCGCTGGCGCTGTTCAGTTCCACCACCCGGCCATCCGGCCGCGTCAGCCGTGCCCGGGCGGTGGCCAGCTTGCTGTTCAGGCAGGTCTTGTGGCCGCCGGGCGGGTTCAGATAGGTGAGGGCGGTGAAGCGCGCCGGCGGCGCGCTCACGGTGAAATCCAGCCGCCCGTCCGGCCCCCGGCTGCGCAATCGCCACTCGAAGAAACGATAACGGCCTCGCGCCCGCAGTGCCTGCCCCACCCGGTTGAAGCGATAGTCCCGGCCGTCCAGCCGCAGCACCGCCAGGCTCATCCAGGGCGTGGGGACCGGTCCCATCCAGACCCGGGCGGTGGCGCATTCCAGGAACGCCTCCGGGTGGTCGTCGAAGGCCGCCACCTGGCCCCAGGCGTACTGATCGGTGTGGCGCCGGCCCCAGTTGTGATTCTCGCTGCCCGGCCAGCCGTCCACGGGCCAGGTTTCGCCGTCCACCTCCAGGGTGCCGTGGAAGCGTACCGCCGGCCGGCTTACCAGGGACTTGGCCTTGGGGAAGGCGGCCCGGTAGCGGTCTTCCGGCAGCAACAGCAGCGGCGCGCCGCCGCCCTGGTAGGTCAAGGACCAGCGCAGCCGGTGGCCGCCCAGGGCGGCGGCGGCGCTCAATGCCCCTTCGCGCAGGCGGTTGTCGGCCAGATCCACCGCCAGGTCCGTTGCCGCGAAGTGGCACCGGGAAAGCGGAAATTCCTCTTTCACCGCCACCGGCGGCCGGTCGCCGTCGAAGGCGATGGCCCACAGCTCGCCCATGGAGGGGCGGCCGTCGGCGGCCATGAAGCGGGTATAACGAATCCAGAACGCCCGCGCCCGGCACGGGTGATTGGCGCGCACGAACCAGGATTCGTAGTGTCCGCCCTGGCCGGGGTATTGGCTGCCGTGGAAGGGAATCATGGCGTGGCGCCCTGGTAGGCCCGCTGTTCGTCCACCAGGCGCAGGGCCTTGAACGGGAACAACAGCATGCTGTCCCGGTAGGCGACGCTGGCCCGGCCCACCTCCCGGCCGTCCCGGAACACGGTGAGCGGGCAGGTCACCAGCGACTGAATCCAGCCGCCGTGGCCGTAGCGCTTGCGGCCCTCGGCGCGCAGCGTGCCCAGAACCGGGTGCTCGAAGCGCAGCCAGTAATGGGGGCCGCCCAGGTGCAGGGTCAGCTCTCCCTCGCAGGCATACGGCTCGCCATCCAGCTCCACCCGCCCGCGAAAGAAGCGCGGCGTGGAAAGGCTGAAGATGCGGGGCGTGAAGGCCTGGATGCTAAAGCGGAACGGCCGCCGTGCCGGCGCCTCGTCCAGCGTCAGCCAGCCGCTCATGGTTTCCTTGATCAGCAATCCCATGGTCATGGTCGCGTCTCTCCTTGTGGGCCTTGCTGGCCTTGCAAACGGTCGGCCAGGCGCGCGGCGGCGCGCCCGGCCAGGGTCATGATGGTTACCTGGGGGTTGGCCCCCAGGCTGGAGGGCACCGCCGCGCCGTCCATCACGTACAGCCCCGGCTGGCCGAACACCCGGTGCTCGGCGTCGCAGACCCCGTCGTCGGCGTCGCGGCCCAGGCGCGCCGTGCCCAGCGGATGGTAGGCGGTGATCAGAAAGTGGCGGGGCTTGAGGGGGCGGCGCAAAAAGGCCTCCAGCTGGTGCAGGTCCTTGAGGCGGGTGATGCCTTCCGGGCCTGGCACCAGCACCTCCCGGGCGCCGGCGGCGAAGTACATTCGCGCCAGGGTGTCCACCCCGCGCAGGAACAGGCGGAAATCGTGCCGGTTCAGGTGGTAGCGGATCAGCGGCCAGTCCCGGTGCGGCCCGGGGCGCACGCGCCCCTCGGAGGTGTCGCGAATCATGAAGCCGAAGTAGGCGGTGTGGGGATAGGATTCGGTGAAGCGTACCCAGTCGCGGCCATTCAGGTTGCTGAGCAGGCCGTGGCCGGCCAGGGGAATGGTGCCGCCCTCGAACATCAGGCCCTGGTCGGCCAGGTCGGCGACGCCGAAGCCCTGGGGAATGGTGCGGCTGTTGGCCAGGTCCCGGTCCGGGAAGAGGGCGTTGACCACGCCGGCGGGATGCAGGGTCAGGTGCCGGCCCAGGTGGCGGTTGCGGATGCCCTGGCGGCGCAGGAACAGGGGCGTGAAGAAAGTGCCCATGGCCACCACCACGGCCCGGGAACGGACCCTCAGCCGGACCGTGCCCCCCTGGCCATCGCGGCCCCGGGCGCGCACGCCGGTGACCCGGCCGCCATCCCGCTCCAGGCGGGTGGCCCGGAAACCGGTGAACAGAAAGGCGCCGCGCTCCAGGGCCCGGGGGATATAGCTCACATTGGTGGATTGCTTGGCGTCGGTGGGGCAGCCGAACTGGCACAGGCCCTGGCCGTCGCAGCCTTCGGCGTTGCGCCGCAGCGGATGGCGCGCTTCGAAGCCCAGCGCCGCCGCGCCCTGGTCGATGATGTCGCCGATCGGGCCCACATGGCGCGGGTCCGCCGGTTGTACCTTGAGCATGGCTTCCACCTGCTCGAACCAGGGGGCCAAAGCGGCGTCGCTGAAATCCCCCAGGCCACGGGCCCGCCAGTGCTCGCGCACCGCCGCCGGCGTGCGCATGCAGGTGCCGGAATTGATGGTGGTGGTGCCGCCCACGTTGCGTCCCACCGGCACCGGAATCAGGGCGTTGCCGGTGGCGCAGTTGCTGCCGAAGGCCCGGTACAATTTGGGCACCACTTCGGTGAGGCGACCGCTGAAATGGGAGCGGTCGTAGTAGTCGCCTTCCTCCACGATCACCACGGCCAGGCCACGGCTGGCGAGCTCATAGGCCGCCGCCGCGCCGCCGGCGCCGCTGCCGATCACCACCGCGTCCGCTTCCAGATCCAGGTCCTCGTCGCAGTCCCGGGCGGCGGTGATTTGTTGCCGCCAGCGGAAATGCTCCACCTGGGCGGGCACCTGCACCGGCGGGCGGCAGCCGGCGGCGGCCTCCACCCGTTCGTCGAGCAGATAGCGGGCTTTGAAGGGCAGGCACAGGGCGCGCAGCAGCCGCCCGGACAGCGGACGATGGGTAAGCCCCTCAATAAAGGCGGCACGCCGCTCGGCGCCGGCCCGGTGGAAGGCGCCGCCGTGGCGCAGTCGATAGCGCAGCGCCAGCCAGGCCAGCCCCAGGCGCAGGGCGCGCGCCAGGCGCGGGTGGGCGTCCAGGTCGGGCAGCAGCACATCCGGGTCCGCCGCCGGCAGACGGTCGCCGGCGGGAAACAGCGTCGCCACCAGGGCCCGGGCAGTGACGTGCCGGGTGAGTCGGTTCGAAGTCATGCCCCCAGTCTAGGGGCGCCGGCGGCGGTTGCTTGACCCGGGGCGCGGCCCGGCACCGCGCGACCGGTCAACGCACCGGCCCCTGACCTGGATCAAGAGACGACGGCGCCCCTGGGGGCATTATGTTCATGGGGCGGCGACGCCCCGCTGCGTATGCTTCCGGAAAACACCGGACACTCGGCCCCGCTCTGGCGGGGCCTTTTTTTGCTTGTCGTTCGGGTGGCCTACCAGTGGATCCCCTTGAACAGCCGGGAGAAGGCGGCCTGCTCGCGGCTGATTTTCTTCGGCGTGGCCTCGCGCCGGCCCATGGCGGCGGCGGAGTCCGAGAAAATCTTGTAACCGGTGTTCATGATCGTCTCGGTGACCTTGGGGGTGATGAAGTGCATCACCTGGCCGAGCACGCCCAGGCTGGTGGCGATCCGTTTGGGGCGCCGAACGATGGCTTCGCAGATCATGTCCGCCGCCTGGTTGGGGCTGATGGTGGGCACATGGTTGTAGAGCTTGGTGGGCGCGATCATGGGCGTGCGCACCAGCGGCATGTTGATGGTGGTGAAGTGAATGCCCTGGTGGGCCAGCTCGCTGGCGGCGCAGCGGGTGAACGAATCCAGCGCCGCCTTGGAGGCCACATAGGCGGAAAAACGCGGCGCGTTAGTGAGCACGCCGATGCTGGAAATATTGATCACATGGCCGAAGCCGCGCTCCACCATGCCCGGCATCAGTTTCATGATCAGCCGCAGGGCGCCGAAGTAGTTGAGCTGCATGGTGCGCTGGAAATCGTGGAAGCGGTTGAACGAATGCACCACCGAGCGGCGGATCGAGTGGCCGGCGTTGTTGACCAGGATGTCCACCCGACCGTAATCGGCCAGTACCTGCTCCACCAGTTCGTCCACGGACTCCATCTTGGAGACGTCGCAGCGGTAGGCGTGGGCGGTGCCGCCCAGCTGCTTGATCTCGTGCAGGGTCTCCTCCAGTTTCTCCGGCGTGCGCGCCACCACCAGCACCGTGGCGCCGGCGCGGGCCAGTTTCAGGGCGGAGGCCTTGCCGATGCCGGAGGTGGCGCCGGTGATCAGCACGATCTTGTCCTCCACCCGCTCCGGCAGCGAAGGCATCGGCTGCAGTTCGTCCTCGCGGCTGTCCCGGTCCGGGTCCAGGTGGTTTTCCCAGAAGTCCCACAGCTGCTGGATGTAGCTCTCCAGCTCCGGCACTTCGATGCCGCTGCCTTCCAGGGCGGCCCGGGCGCGCTGGTTGTCGTACTCGGTGGGGAAGGTGAGGAACTTGATCACCGAAGGGGGAATGTCCAGGTTCTCCAGGGTCTGGTTGACCAGCAGGCGCGGGGTCAGGGCGCTGACCCCCTTGCGCACGAAACCGGGCACCGCGTCGAATACCTTGCCGTCCAGCCGCACCGGCATGCGCGGCGCCTGGGCGGCGCTGGCGATGATGTCCATCACCTCGCCGAAGTTGTAGCTGCGGTCGGCGGTGAGGTGGAAGCAGTGGCCGTTGCCTTCCTTCTGGTGGGCGATGTGGTCCAGGGCGTCGGCCACGTAGTCCACCGGCACGATGTTGAAGTGGCCGCTTTCCAGGCCCACCAGCGGAATCCAGTTGGGCAGGAAGTCCTTCAGTTTCTGAATCAGCTTGAAGAAGTAGTAGGGGCCGTCGACCTTGTCCATCTCGCCGGTCTGGGAGTGGCCCACCACCAGGGAAGGCCGGTAGATGCGCCATGGAATGCGGCTCTCGTGGCGCACCAGGGCTTCCGCTTCGTGCTTGGTGAGCAGGTAGGGATCGTCCAGGCCTTCGGCTTCCTCGAACATGTCCTCGGTGAAGGTGCCGTCGTAGAGCCCGCCGGCGGCCACGGAAGAAACATGGTGGAAGCATTTGGCGTCCAGCTTCTCGGCCAGCTTCAGGGTATGGCGGGTGCCCTCGATATTGATGTAGCGCTGGCTGTTCTCGTCGGCGCTGATGTCGTAGATGGCGGCCAGGTGGAAGAAATGGTCGATCTGGCCCACCAGGTCGTCCTGGTCCCGTTTGCTCACGCCCAGCAGCTTCTTGGTCAGGTCGCCGCTGATGGCGACCAGCCTGTTTTCCTCCACGCACAGTCGGCGGCGCATGGCGTCCAGCTTGTACTCCGAACCCGGCCGCACCAGCGCGAACACCCGGGCGTTGTCGCGCTTGAGCAGGCGGGCGACCAGAAAGCGGCCGATGAAACCGGTGGCTCCGGTGACGAAGTAGTTCATGGAATTCCCCTTGTTATGTCGACTTCCCTGGCGGCACGCGGCCACGTTGCTGTGTGTCCCCGTCGATGATGCGCTCTCGTCGCGGAAAGGACCAGGGCCGCCGCGACGGCATGGTTGTACTTTGGCCGCGAACGGATAGGATGGAATTCCATTCCATTTTTAATTCAAGAACAAAGGATGCCCATGAACCCTGAATCCGTTTCCCTGGCCGAGGCCATGCGCCGGCGCCGTTCGGTGCGCGGCTTCCTGGACAAGCCGGTCCCCGAGGAGGTGCTGCGCGAGGTGTTCGGGCTGGCGCAGCTGGCGCCTTCCAATTGCAATATCCAGCCCTGGAAGGTGTTCGTGGCCTCCGGCGAAACCCGTGACGAACTGCGCCGGCGCATGGTCGAGAAGGTCTCCGCCGGCGTGCCCATGGAGCCGGATTTCGAGCCCAACGCCGGCAAGTTCGAGGGCGTCTACCGGCAGCGCCAGGTGGACTGCGCGGTGGAGCTGTACAACAACATGGGCATCGCCCGGGACGACAAGCCCGGCCGCCTGCGCGCCCAGCTGCGCAATTTCGAGCTGTTCGACGCGCCCCACGTGGTATTCATCGGCATGGAGCGGACCTTCGGCCCCACCGTGGCCCTGGACGTGGGCATGTACATCCAGTCGCTGATGCTGGCCATGACCGCCCACGGGCTGGGCAGCTGTGCCCAGGGCAGCATGCGCTACTACCCCAACGATGTGCGGGAGGTGTTCGGCGAGCCGGACAGCACCGCCATCCTGGTGGGCATCAGCTTCGGTTACGAGGACGAGAGCGTGGCGGCCAACCGTACCCGGGTCGGCCGCGCGCCCCTGGGCGACTCGGTGACCTTCAAGGCGGGCCTCTGAGCGGGCGGACCGGGGAGCGCTTTCATGCTATACTGCCGGGTTCATTCCCCGTCCCCCAAAGAGCAGTATGGTCATTGTCAAAGGTTTGATTCCGGTCCGCGACAACCTGCGCGAGAGCGCCGTGGCGCTTGCCCAGCATCTGGCACGTCAGGCGCGCGACGAGGAAGGGTGCCTGTCCTACGAAGTCTACCTGAAGGCGGATTCACCACGGGTGATCATGCTCTGGCAACAGTGGACCGATCTGGACGCCCTGGAGCGGCACTTCGAGTCCGACTACCTGGACGATTTCCTGGACCGCATCCCGGACATGATCGACGGCGAGGTGCATTCGCTGCACTTCGATGTCACCGAGGACGGCGAGGAGGCACCGGCCGGCCAGACGGTCACCACCCTCGCCGACGGCACCACGCTGCACTGAGACCACCCTGCACTGACACCATGAACCGGCCGAGGGGCGGCTTCCATGAAAACGCGGATCGATTCCGTCGACGACGTCACGCAAAGCTTCGCCCACCAGGGCTACATCTGCGACCAGCGTACCGCCCTGGCGGTGTACCTGGCCGCCCAGCTGCACAAGCCGGTGCTGGTGGAAGGCCCCCCGGGGGTCGGCAAGACCGAGCTGGCCAAGGCCGCCGCCGGCTTCCTGGAAGCACCGCTGATCCGCCTGCAATGCTACGAGGGCCTGGACGAGAGCCGCGCCCTGTACGAATGGAAATACGGCAAGCAGCTGCTCTACACCCAGCTGTTGCGCGACAAGCTCAGCGGGGTGCTGGCGGACACCGAGAGCCTGGAGCAGAGCATGCACCGCCTGGGCGATCTGGGCGACGCCTTCTACAGCGAGACCTTCCTGGAGCCGCGGCCGTTGCTGCGCGCCCTGCGCGCCGAGGAGCCGGTGGTGCTGCTGATCGACGAGATCGACAAGGCCAATCAGGAATTCGAGGCCTTCCTGCTGGAACTGCTCTCGGACTTCCAGATCTCGATCCCGGAGATGGGCACGGTGCGCGCCCGCCATCAGCCCCTGGTGTTCCTCACCAGCAACGACCAGCGGGAGCTGTCCGACGCCCTCAAGCGGCGCTGTCTGCACCTCTACATCCCCTACCCGGACGCGGCCCAGGAGCAGCGCATTCTGGCCGAGCGGGTGCCGGAACTGGACGCCCGGCTGCGCGAGCAACTGGTGGACTTCATCCAGCACCTGCGCGAGCAGGACATGAAGAAGCTGCCGGCGGTCTCGGAAAGCCTGGACTGGGCCCGGGCCCTGGTGCTGCTGCACGCCGACAGCCTGGAGCCGGAGCTGGTGGAGCAGACCCTGACCCTGGTGCTCAAGAACGAACAGGACGCGGAGCTGGCCCGCGACCTGCTGCCGCACTGGTTCCGCCGGCGCGGCGCGCCCTGAGCCATGGCCGCCCGGCGTCTGCATGAATTCGTCCGGGCCCTGCGGGGCGCCGGCGTCCGGGTCTCTCCGGTGGAGGCGGAGGAGGCGTTTCGCGCCGCCGCCCTGATCGGCTACCACCCCCGGGACCAATTCCGCGAAACCCTGGCGCTGACCCTGGTGAAAAGCCAGGCGGAGCGGCCCGATTTCGATGCCTGCTTCGAGGCGTTCTTCCATTTCGAGGACGCCGACGGCGATGCGGACAACGGCGAGGATCCGGTCCCGGCGGCGCCGCCCGCCGAGGAGGGCGGTGGCGAAGGCCTGGAGCCGGCCGCCGCCGCGCTCGCTTCCCAGGAACCTTCGCGGCTGGACCAGACCCTGGCCCAGGCCGCCGCGCAAATCGATTTCACCGCCATGCAGGTGATCACCCAGCAAGGGCTTTACGCCCGCCGCCTGCTGATGAACATGGGCATGGGCGCGGTGGACGATGAGATCCTGCGTCTGGATGCCTCGCCGCGCCCGGCGGATCATCGCCGCGCCGAGCAGCTGCGCGATTGGCGCGGCCAGGTGCGCGAACGGGCCCTGGCCCATGTGCGGCGGCAGTTCGAGTTGCACGGCCGGGCCCACGGTCGGGCCCTGCGCGAACATACCCTGCGGGCGGCGCCGTTTCGCGAACTGCGCGAGTTCCAGCAGGTGCAGGAGCTGGTGCGGCGGTTGGCCCGGCGCCTGGCCCGCAGCCATCAGCGCCGCCAGAAAAAGGCTCGGCGCGGTGCCCTCGACGCCCGCCGCACCCTGGCCTCCAGCCTGCGCTACAACGCCGTGCCGGTGGAGTTGCACTGGCGCCAGCGGCGCCGGCTCAAGGCCAAGGTGCTGGTGGTTTGCGACGTATCCAGCTCGGTGCGCGACGCCGCCCGGTTCCTGCTGCAGTTCCTGTACGCCATGACCGACGTGCTGCCCCGGGTGCGCAGCTTCGCTTTCGCCGCCCGCTTCGACGAGGTCACCGAGGATTTCGACCGCTATGCGCCGGAGGTGGCGGTGGGGCGGATCCTGGACCGGGTGTCCGGTAGCGGCACCGATTACGGCACCATGTTCCAGGAACTGGAGGCCCGCTGCCGGGGCGAGATCGACCGCCAGACCACGGTGATCATCCTCGGGGACGCCCGCAACAACGACCTGCCCGCCGGCGAGCGCCACCTGGCGGACATCGCCCGCCGAGCCCGTCAGGTGTTCTGGCTCAATCCCGAGCCGCCGTCGCGCTGGAACAGCGGCGACGCCATCATGGCCCGTTACCAGCCCTACTGCCGCGCGGCGCGCCGCTGCGCGTCGCTCAACGACCTGAGCCGGTTCACCGACGAGCTGCTGCGCCGGCTCGATTAGCGGCTGTTGGCGATGCCGTCCAGGGCGGCGCTGAGCGCCTGGTTAAGGCGCGCCAGGTTCACCGGCTTGGCGATGTGGCCGACCATGCCGGAATCGTGGCAGGCGGCGATCTTCTCCGGCACCGCGTGGGCGGTGAGCGCGATCACCGGAATCACCGGCAGGCGCCCCTCGCGCTGCAGGCGCTGGATCGCCCGGGTGGTCTCGAAGCCATCCATGTCCGGCATCTCGCAATCCATCAGCACCAGATCGAAGCCGTCCGGCCGCGCCAGCAGGGTGGCCAGGGCCTCGGTGCCGCTCTCCGCGGTTTCGCATTCATGGCCGAGCTTTCGGCACAGCCCCTCCGCCACCAGCAGGTTGACGTGATTGTCATCGACAATCAGCAGGTGGGCGCCGGGCCCTTGTGCCTCGGTGGTCGGCGCGGCTTCCTCCTGGCTGGGCTCGCCGGGCGGCAGCGGCAGCCGGAACCAGAACAGCGAGCCGCTGTGCAGCGCGCTTTCCACGCCGATCTCGCCGCCCATGATCTCCACCAACTGGCGGCAGATCGCCAGCCCCAGGCCGCTGCCGCCCTGGGGGCGGCGTGGCACCGGATTGCTCTGCTGGAAGTAGCCGAACAGGTGCTCCAGTTGATCGGCGGCGATGCCGATGCCGGTGTCGCGCACCTCGAACAGGACGTAATCCCGGTTGGCCTCCTCGCGGCGCACGCTGACGTCGATGGCGCCGTCGTGGGTGAACTTGACCGCGTTGCCGATCAGGTTGACCAGGATCTGGCGCAGCCGTACCGGGTCGCCGATGCAGTACTCACCCAGCTCCGGGGACAGGGTCAGGCGCAGCTCGCTGGCCTGGAGCCGGGCGCGGTGCTCGAACAGATGAGCGCAGTCGCGGACCAGGGTGGGCAGGTCGAAGGGCGTTTGATCGATGGGCATCTTGCCGGCGTCCAGCCGGGAATAGTCGAGCAGGTCGTCGATCAGGTTGGTGAGGGCGGTGCCGGATTGTTCGATGACGTGCAAATGGCGGCGCTGCTCGTCGTTGAGCGGCGTGTCGCGCAGCATGTCCACGGTGCCGATCATGCTGTTCAGCGGCGTGCGGATCTCGTGGTTCATCACCGCCAGGAACTCGCCCCGGGCGCTGAGCGCGGCGTTCAGCTCCCGGGTGCGTTCCTCCACGCGCCGTTCCAGCACCTCGGTGGCTTCGCGCTGGATGCGGTCGTTCTCGGTTTTCAGGGTGGTCATCCGGTGGGCCAGGGCGAAGGACAGCAACAGGGCCTCGATCAGGATGCCCAACTGGAAGGCGTTCTCGATCAGCCAGTGGCCGGGGATCAGATTGAAGGTCTTGAGGATGTAGATCACCGAGGTCACCGCCACGGCGGCGAAGGCGATAAGGAAGAACAGCGCCGGGCGGTAGCCCCGGCCCACCAGCCACAGGGCCAGGCCGGTGGCGATGAACGGCCAGGGCAGCACGATGGCCGAGGAAAACTGGATGAAGAAATCGAAGTTCAGCAGGGAGATCGGCGCCAGCACCATCAGCCCCACGGCGCTGCCCAGCAGGGCCCGGTTGAGGGCCGGTGCGCGCTGGCGCAGCTCCAGGAAAGAGCACGAAAACACCATGGAAAAAGCCAGGGTGAGCAGGTTCAGCACCGTCAGGCTGTGGTGGTTCCACTGCGGCGCGCCGGGCCATAGCCACTGGAAGGCAAGCCCCTCGCGGGCGAACAGATTGAGGCCGAAGGTGCCCAGATACAGCACATAGTGCAGATAGCTGGGCTCGCGGATGGACAAAAAGATCAGCAGGTTGAACAGGCACAGAATCGCCACGGCGCCGAAGTAGAAGCCGTGGAACAGGTTCAGGCGGCCGTCCAGTTGGTTGAAGTCGTCCGGGGAGCGGATCGTCAGCGGGAAGTCGATGACGTTCTCGCCCCGGGCCTGGAACAGCAGCCACCACCGGGCGCCTTCCGGTATCACCAGGGGAAACACCATCTGGTAATGGGACAGGGGCCGCTCGGCGAAGGGCACCCGGTCGCCGCTGCGCCAGTGATTCAGGCGTCGCCCGTCCTGGTCGAACACGTACAGGTCCAAATGATCCAGATGCGGGCGGGCGGCGCGCAGGTACCACAGGTCCAGCCCGGAGCGGTTGGCCAGCGGCAGCAGCAGCCACTGGTCTCCCTGGCGGAAACCCAGGGTCGGATAGCTGTCCGACAGACGCTGCCCCTGGCCGTCGCGCAGCCGCCCCAGGGCCTGCTCCGGTGTCAGCTCCCGGCCACCGCCGTCCAGCCAGCGCAGCTCCGGCGCCGCGTCGTAGTAAGCCTGGTCACCCAGTGCCAGGGTGTTGGCCTGAACGCTGGCGCACAGCACCAGCAGCAACCCGATCAGAAACCCCGCCGCCTTGATAGAACGCTTCATTCACCCTTCCCGGTGGCTGCTCGCCGAATGTGATTATTATCACGTTGCTTTTACCGTATTTAACGGGGGTTCTGGAACGAGGCCAAGTACCCTGTTTCAAACTGATGACTTCACACGCAAAAGGAGACGCAAATGAAGGTCAAGATTCTGGGCAAGGTAATGGTACTGTCCTGTTCCCTGGTGGCCGGCGGCGCCTTCGCGGCGGGGCCGTACATCGGCGCGAACTACAGCCAGTTCCAGTACGACAACGATGATGTCGAGGGTGGTGACACCCTGAAAATCGACAGTGCCGTGTTGCGTGCCGGCTTCGAGTTCAATGACTACCTGGGCATCGAAGCCCGGGGTGGCATGGGCTTCGAAAGCGACAAGAAGGAGGCCGCTCTGGGCACCTTCGAGTATGACATGGACAACATGTACGGCGGCTATGTGAAGCTGTCCGCGCCGCTGGCTGAATCCGTGCACCCGTACATCATCGGCGGTTACACCAAGATCAAGGCCGACGTTAAATACACCTTGGGCAGCGTGAGCACGGATGAAAGCGAACGGTACGAAGGTGAATCCTACGGCGCCGGCATCGACTTCAACCTGACCGACACCGTGGGCGCCAACCTGGAGTACATGCGCTACTACGATCAGGACGAAGAGGAAATCTCCGGCATCAGCGTGGGCCTGCGCTCCGCGTTCTGATCCGCGATCCGATCCGGGGGCGAAGGACGCCCCGATCCGCCAGGGATGGCGACCCGCGCCGGCTTTCAAGCCGGCGTTTTCATGTTCAGGCGGCCCGTTCCCGGAGGATCCGTTCCAGGCGCGGCCGCAGCGCGCTGGCCACCCCCAGGTTCTTCATGGTCCAGTAGTGGCCGCCCACCACCCGCTGCACCAGCAAGGTCCGCGAGCTGGGCTGGAATTTCAGCATGTCCTCCCAGGCGGTGGCCCGGGCCTGCTTCATCACGTCCTGGTGTAGCCGCGCGGTGCGGAAGTCGAACGGCGTATCGGCGATGCCCTGCAGCAGCACCGGCACCCAGGCCTCGTAGAAGCCGTCCGGCACCGTGGCGTCCTCGCGGCGGGCGCCGATTTCCACCAGGGCCCGGTCGAGCCGGTCCCAGTCCCGCTCCAGGGCGGCGCCGGTGAGCGCCGCCATCAGCGTCACGTCCTCCTCGGGCAGGCGTTTCACCGCGCCGAAGTCGTAGAACACGATGCCGCCGTCCCGGCGGAACGCGAAATTGCCCGGGTGCGGATCGCAATGCACCGCGTGCAGCTGGAAAATCTGCCGGGCAAGCAGGTCGAACAGCCGCTCGCCGAGGCGGTTGCGCAGGGCCTGATCGAAGCCGTGGGCGTCGTCGACCTGCTCCAGGGGCGTGCCTTCCTCCAGGCTCAGGGTCAGCACGGTGGTGCCGGACAGGGAAGGAAATACCCGCGGGATCACCACGTCCGGATCGTCGCGGTGGAAATCCCGGAACAGGTTCAGGTTCGCCGCCTCCTGGTGGTAGTCCAGCTCTTCGTCCAGTTGCTGGCGGATTTCGGCGAACACCGCGTCCAGGGCGCGCTCGTCCACGCGCAGCAGGCTGCCCAGTTTGAGAATGCGCTTGAGGTGCTTCATGTCCGAATCGATGGACGCCTTTACCGCCGGGTACTGCACCTTGACCACCACCTCCTCGCCGTCGAGGGTGGTGGCGCGGTGGACCTGGCCGATGGAGGCGGCGGCGAACGGGGTTTCCTGAAAGTCCTGGAAGTGCTCCGCCACCGGGCCGCCCAGCTCCCGCTCCAGCTGGCGCCGGATCACGTGGAAGGGCATCGGCGCCGAGGCATTCTGCAGCACCGCCAGCTGTTCGCTGATTTCCCGGGGCAGCACGTCCTGCATCTGCGAGGCGATCTGCCCCACCTTCATTACCGCCCCTTTCATCTGACCCAGGGTGGCGGCCACCTCCCGGCCGATGTGGCGCATCAGTTCCTCGCGGCTGCTCTGCCGGTCCTCCGCCGATTGAAACCAGCCGCGCACCTGCTGGCCCGCCACCCGGGTGGCGATGGAGGTGGTCATGCCGGTGAGTTTCCAGAAACGGCCGCCGGTGGCGGCCCGGTCACGGCGTTTGGCCATGGTTCGCTCGCTGCTGATGGGAATTCAGCAAGCCTAGCGCCGCCACGCGCGCAAAAAAAGGGGCCCGATCAGGGCCCCGCCAAAGGAGAGTAGGCAGAAAAAACGGTGGTTCGAATCAGGCGCGCTGTTTCTCGCCGGCGCTGACCAGCTCGTCGAACAGCTTGCGGCTCTGCTCGCGGGCGGTGGTCACGGCGCCCAGGCCGGCCAGCACGAATTCGTTGCTGGATTCGGCTTTCTCGCCACGGGCTTCCTTACCCGTGCTGATGCATTGTTCGTAGAGTTCCTGGCGCTTGCGCGGCGCTTCATCGATGAGCGCCCGGGCGCGGACCGCGAAGCCGCGGCCGGCCAGCAGCACCTTGGATTTGCCCTCGGCGTCGTCGCCATAGGCCTCGGTGCCCGCCTTCACGTATTCCTCGTAGAGCTCCTCGGAGCCGTCTCCGGCCTTGCTGTAGGCGCCCAGGCCGGCCAGATAGAGCTTGTTGCCGAAGTCCTTGACGCGGCTCAGCAGCTTGTCCTGTTCTTCACGCAAGTCTTTCAGTTCACCCATGATGTACCTCCTTAGCGTCTTCGCTAACCTGTTCATGACGAACGATACGGGCGAAAGAGGCGGCTGTGCGCCATCATTGTCGAACAATTGAACATGGCTGGCCGCCATGAATTGGGCAGCCTGTGATGGAGCTCCCAGCGGTGACGCCAATTTGAACGTGGCGGGAACCGGGCCCGGCCCCGTACACTCCATAGGAAAGTACCAATCGGCCGAGATACGAATTCATGATCGAGAAATTCATCGCCAAGGTGCCCAGCCGGATTTGGGCGGATGGGCGACCGGCCCGCGCGCGGCAGTGGGATGCGGAATTCAACGTGGCGGCCTGGACCCGGGTCTCCGGGGAGCCGGGGCGGGTTCAGTTGCTGGTGCGTTACCTGGACACCAAGAACGACCAGGCGGTGCTGGTGGATGCCGCGGAAGTGAAAGGCGACGGCAGCGCGCTGCTGTCGGGGCTGGTGCGGCTTCGCTTCACCGATAGCGTGGAGCAGGTGCAGATTTCCCTGCGACTGTCCGATCCGGGCATGCGTTACGTGGTGGAAGAGCTGTACATGCAGCGTCGTGGCACGGCACTGCGCCCCCAGGACAAGTTGATCTCCAACTACTAGCCGGCGGCCGGATCTTCCCGGCAAGCCGCGGGGCGGGCCCCTTCCTTCCCCCGGGGCCCGCCAGCCGGTTAGCGGCCGTTATCGGCCACGCGCCGGCACGCCAGGCTTCCCCCCTCGGGCCGGGACGGGTCGTCGAGATTGTCGGCGACCACGTCCTCACCTGTTTCCAGCAGGGATTCCGGCCACGCCTGGAAGTCCAGTCCGGTAAGCCGGTTCAGGTTCTCCAGGGCCGTTTCCGGGTGCCGTTTTTCCATTCTGATGAGTTTGCTCATGGTGACCATCCCTTTGCGCACCATCGGCAAAGCCAGAATCGTGCCATTCCATGGCTCCTTTTTTTTATATAAAAATCAATGAGTTGGCGGGTAGCCGAAAAAACGCGCCGAGCGTGGGTGCCGGCGCGCCTTGGCAGGATGTGACCCAGGTTGTCAGTTCGCTGCCCTGATCAGTCCAGAAAGCGATCAGTCCAGAAAGAAGTCCGGCAGCAACTGGTCCTCGGAGAGGCTCGGGTCCACCTTGTAGCGGCTCAGGTCGGTGACGCCGGCTTCGCGCAGCGCCTCGTCGTCGATGAAGAAACGGCCGGTGTACTCCGTGTGCGGACGGGTCAGGATCCAGTGCGCCGCGTCGGCCATGATCTCGGGCTGGCGGCAGGCGCGCACCGCCATCTCACCGCCCAGGTGGTTGCGCACCGCCGCCGTGTTGATGGCGGTGCGCGGCCAAAGGGCGTTCACCGCCACCTTGCCGGCGTATTCGTCGGCCATGCCCAGCACGCACAGGCTCATGCCGTACTTGGCCATGGTGTAGGCCAGGTGCCGGCCGAACCAGGCCGGGTTCAGGTTGAGCGGCGGCGACAGGTTGAGGATGTGCGGGTTGTCCGCTTCGCGCAGCAGCGGCAGGCACAGCTTGCTGGCCAGAAAGGTGCCCCGGGTGTTGATCCGGTGCATCAGGTCATAGGACTTCATGGAGGTGGCTTCGGTGGGCGTCAAGGCGATGGCGCTGGCGTTGTTGACCAGGATGTCGACGCCGCCGAAGGCCTCCCGGGCCTGGTCCATGGCCGCCTGGACCTGATCCTCGTAGCGAATGTCGCCCACGCACACCAGCGGCGTGCCGCCCGCTTCCTCGATGGCCTCCGCGGCGGTGTAGAGGGTGCCGGGCAGCTTCGGGTGCGGTTCGGTGGTCTTGGCGAACAGCACCACGTTGGCGCCATCGCGGGCGGCGCGCACGCCGATCGCCTTGCCAATGCCCCGGCTGGCGCCGGTGATGAAGAGGGTCTTGCCGTTCAGGGAAGGGGTGCTCATGGCGGCTCCGAGGGTTCCGTGTGAAGACCTCGAAAGTAGCAACGGGCCGCCGAGCCCGGCAATACACAAAAGGCGCCGCCATGACTCCCCCTCCGGCCCGGGGCCGTCGCTATGGCCTTGCCTTGGCGGGAAGGGTGTGGGTATCTTGTGCCCGGGCTGGTCATATTGGGCCATGGGATAATAAGTATGACGATTCTGAAAATGAGCGCGGAGGACTACACCATCTCCGCCGAATACCTGGCGTTGATGCTGGAGTTTCTGGACCGGCGCGGCATCGGGGAAGAGCGCGCCCTGGAGGGGTTGCCCATCGAACCGGGCTGCTGGCGCGACCCCAAGGCGCGGCTCACCGCCGCCGTGTTCGACCGCTTCGCGCGGCGCGCCCTGGCGCTCACCGGCGAACCCTGGATGGGGTGGGAGCTGGGCGCATCCATGACGCTGTCGTCCCACGGCTTTCTCGGCTACGCGGCGATGAGCAGTGAAACCCTGGGCGACGCCATCGAGCTGGCGGTGAAGTTCTTCCGCACCCGCAGCACCATCATCCAGCTGGAAAGCTTCGCCGACGGCGACTGGGCGGTGTTGCAGGTCAACGAGATGCTGGCCCTGGGCGACCTGGCGCCGCTGGTGGTGGAGAGCCTGTTTTCCAGCTTTCATTTCATGGCCATGCAGCTGATCCCCGATGTGGAGATTCTCGGCGAGCTGCGCTTTTCCTACCCGGAGCCGGCGTATTTCGCGCGGCTGCGGCCGCTGATCCCGGTGCCGGTGTACTTCGACTGCGCCTACAGCCAGATGCGCTTTCCGGTGGAGCGTCTGCAGCGGCGCCTGCGGTTCGCCGATCCGCGCCTGGCGCAGATGGCCGCCGCCCAGTGCGAGCAGGAAATGGAGCGGATCAAGGCACCGCCGGCCCTGCTCGGCCAGGTGCGGCGCATCATGCTGGCCGGCTCCGGCGGCTTCCCCGGCGTCGACGACGTGGCCTCGGAGCTGCACATGTCGTCGCGCACCCTGAAGCGTAAATTGCAACAGCTGGGCACCAGCTACCAGACCCTGCTGGACGATCTGCGTAAGGGGCTGGCGGTGGAGTACCTCACCCAGAGCCACCGTTCCGTGGACGAGATCGCCCTGGCCCTGGGCTATTCCGACGCTTCCAATTTCGCCCGCGCCTTCCGTCGCTGGACCGGCCGCAGCCCCTCCGACTACCGTTAGCCGCCGCTAGCCGTTGATGAGGTGAAAGACGGCGCCGCCCAGGCCGCCGAGCAGCAGGGTCACGGTGGCCAGGAAGCCGACCAGGAAGCCGCGTCCGCGATTGCGCGGCTGCTGCAGGTAGGCGTTGAAGTAGAGCTGCCGGCCGGTCACGAACACCAGGCCGAGCACCGCCGCGGCGCGTGGCTCCAGGTACCAGCCGAACAGCCACAGCGCCGGCAGGAACAGCACCAGCTGCTCCACGGTATTGGCGTGGCCGCGCTGGCAGCGTTCGAAGATTTCATGGCCGCGCACGGCCGGGGCGCGCACCTGGTATTTGACCCGGGCGCGGCCCACCACGAAGCTGAACAGGGCGCATTGCAACAACGCCACGATGGTAACGATGGCTACCCATTCCATGAACTTCCCCCAGACAGGTATCGTACGCCATCCTTGGAAACGGCCCGGCGCTCCCCTTTTTGTGTTCGCCGGTCTTTTATTAAAGCGCTATTTTTTGCGTATCATCTTAGGCGACGAAGGCGCCCTTGCCCAGCCGTCGCCCCGGGCTTTTAAGGCGGATTTGTGACCATGACCACTCTCCACCCCCGTCTGGCCGCCGACACCGGCGCGTTGGGCGAAACCGATCTGTGCTGGCTGCGCTGGATGCGCGATGCCCGTTTCCCCTGGCTGATCGTGGTGCCCAAGCGCGATGGTCTGCGCGAATGGCACCATCTGCCGGCGCCGGAGCAGGGCCGGCTGCTGGCCACCGTGAACCATCTGGCCGGGGAGCTGGAGCGGGTCACCGGAGCGGACAAGATCAATCTGGGAGCGCTGGGCAACCTGGTGCCGCAGCTGCACGTGCACGTTATCGCGCGCTTCGAGGGCGACCCTTGCTGGCCGGGGCCGGTGTGGGGGCAGGGCGAGTCGGTGCCGGTGGACACGGCGCCGGAGTGGCTGCACCGCCTGCGGCTGCCGGAGTAGGGCAATGGAACTGATTCCGGTACCGGTGCAGTGCCCGCATTGCTGGGAGTGGTTCGATGCCCTGGTGGATCCGTCCCAGGGGGATCAGGAATACGTGGAGGATTGCCACGTCTGCTGCCGCCCGCTGGTGTTCACGGTGGCGCTGACGGACCCGGACGCGCCGGAGGTGACGGCGCGCCCGGAGAACGACTAGACGCGCCTCAGGGCGCGTCGTCGCCGGCCAGGAAGCGGATCATCTCCTGGTCGTTGAGCAGGCGCTCGATGGAGCGGCTGAGGATCTGGTTGACCATTTCCTGGTTGCGCGCCGCCGACGGCGTGAACGGCAACTTGTGCTCGACGCTGCTGTTGTAGGTGCCGGTGTGGGTGGTGTCACCGCGCCGGGCCTCGGCCAGCAGGGTCAGGTCCAGGTTGACCCGGTTCACCACCGAGCCTTCCTCGGGAATGTAGTCCAGTTTCTCCAGGCGCACCTCCAGGGTGGTGGCGTCCTCGCCCGGATTGAAGGCGTTGAAGCCCAGGCTCTGCAGGCCCTTGCGCACCGAATCGGCGAGCGCCGCGCGCACGTCGTTGGAGGGCTGCACCAGAGCGGTGTCCTTGTAGACGCCGCCTCGGGAGCCGAACGCTTTCTGGCCGCGGGAGTCCACCGCGATCACCTCCACGGAGCGGTTGTGGCCCAGATTGGCGGCCTCCACCTCGGGCTTGGGCGCCACCTCGATCTGTTGCGGGCTGAGCGCGCAGCCGGTGGCCAGCAGGGCGGCGGTGGCCAGGACGAGAAGCTGTTTCATGCCGTTCTCCATTCTCGGAAGGATGTGCATCCAGTTTAATACGTGCGCTGCAGGGATTCCTCCGCCAGGCGGCGCAGCGCGTCCTTGTACGGGGACTCCGGCACCGACGACAGGGCGTCCAGGGCCCGTTCGGTGTGCTCGGCGGCGCGCTCGATGGTGTAGCTCAGGCCGCCGCAGTCGCGCACGATGTCGACGATCTCGCTCAGGTGGTCCAGGCCGCCGCGGATCGAGCTCTTGATCAGGTCGGCGTGCTGGGGCGCGCCATGCTGGATGGCGTAGATCAGCGGCAGGGTGGGTTTGCCCTCGGCCAGGTCGTCGCCCACGTTCTTGCCCAGTTCGCTGACGTCGCCCTGGTAATCCAGCACGTCGTCGATCAGCTGGAAGGCGATGCCCAGGTGCAGGCCGAACGTGGCGAATTCCTGGCAGCGGTCCGGGCCGGTGCGGGCGCCGAGCACGGCGCCGGTTTCGGCGGCGGATTCGAACATCTTGGCGGTTTTGTCGTGGATCACCCGCATGTAGCTGGACTCGGTGGTGTCCGGGTCGCGGGTGTTGATTAACTGCAGCACCTCGCCCTCGGAGATGGTGTTGGTGCTCTGGGAGAGGATTTCCAGCAGGCGCTGGTCCTCCAGGGCCACCATCAGCTGCAGGGCGCGGGAGATCAGGAAATCGCCCACCAGCACGCTGGCGGAGTTGCCCCACACCGCGTTCACCGTGGGCCGGCCCCGGCGCAGGCTGGATTCGTCCACCACATCGTCATGCAGCAGGGTGGCGGTGTGCAGGAACTCGATCACCGCCGCCACGTCCACGTGCTGGTCGCCGTCGTAGCCGGAAGCCCGGGCGCTGAGCAGGCCCACCAGGGGGCGCAGCCGTTTGCCGCCGGAGCCGACGATGTATTCCCCCACTTCCCGGATCAGCGGGACCTCGGTGTTCAGGTGGTGGGTGATGAAGCGGTTCACCGCCTCGAAGTCGTCGCCGACGACGGAACTGATGGCCTTGAAATCCATGGAGCGCGTATCCAAAAAAGGGGGCGTGAACAGCGGGCAATGCTAGCAGCGGGGCCCGATCAGTCAAGAAAAGCCATCGCCCGTGAATCCGCCGTGCAGGGCCGCCCAGGGGATCGTTGCCGGCCTCTTGAGAAGGGCTCCGCGTTAGCGTACACTTCGCGACCCTGTTTTCATCATCCCCCGGGCACCGAAAGCGGCTTTCCCAAGATGGACGCCCGCCCGCGAGAGGATTTATCCGGAGCAAGCAAGATGTACGCAGTCATCAAGACGGGTGGCAAGCAGTACCGCGTCGAAGAGGGTGATACCCTGCGCGTGGAGAAGATCGAAGTGGCCACCGGCGAGTCCGTGGAGTTCGATCAGGTGCTGCTGGTGGCCGACGGCGACGACGTGAAGGTGGGCCAGCCCCTCCTGGACGGTGCCAAGGTTTCCGCCGAGGTGGTCGAGCAGGGCCGCCACAAGAAGGTGAAAATCGTCAAGTTCCGCCGCCGCAAGCACTCCCGCAAGCAGCAAGGCCATCGCCAGTGGTACACGGCGGTGAAAATCACCGGGATCCAGGGTTGATCCGCAACGCAATAGAGGATTGAGACATGGCACATAAAAAAGCCGGTGGTAGTACTCGTAACGGTCGCGATTCCGAAAGTAAACGCCTTGGCGTGAAGCGCTTCGGTGGTCAGGAAGTCAAGGCCGGCGAAATCATCATCCGTCAGCGTGGCACCCGCTTCCACGCCGGTCTGAACGCCGGCATGGGCAAGGATCACACGATCTTCGCCACCGAAGCCGGTCGCGTGAAGTTCGAAACCAAGGGTCCGCTCGCTCGCAAATACGTGGTGATCGAGCCGGTAGCCTGATCCCTCCGGGGTCACGGAAAAGCCCCGCGAGGCTCGGCCCGCGGGGCTTTTTTGTGGCTGTCGGACGGCGGGCCACAAACGGCAAGCTACGCTAGAATACCTATCCACCTGTTCTGAAGAGTCGCCCCATGCAATTCGTCGACGAAGCCACCATTGATGTCCGCGCCGGTAACGGCGGCCACGGCTGCCTGAGCTTCCGGCGCGAGAAATACGTCGAGTTCGGCGGTCCCGATGGCGGCGACGGCGGCGCCGGCGGTCACGTCTATGTGCGCGCCGACGGCAACCTCAACACCCTGGTGGACTACCGCTACGAGCGCAGCTACAAGGCGCGCAACGGCGAGCCCGGCAAGGGCCGGCAGATGACGGGCAAATCCGCCGACGACGTCTTCCTCAAGGTGCCGGTGGGCACCACCGTGGTGGACGTGGACACCGACGAGGTGCTGGCGGACCTGACCGCCGACGGCGAGACCGTGATGGTGGCCAGGGGCGGCCGGGGCGGCCTGGGCAACGTGCACTTCAAGAGCAGCGTCAATCAGGCGCCGCGCAAGACCACCAACGGTATTTCCGGCGAGACCCGGCGGCTGCGTCTGGAGCTCAAGGTGCTGGCGGACGTGGGCCTGCTGGGCATGCCCAATGCCGGCAAGAGCACTCTGATCCGCGCCATCTCCGCCGCCAAGCCCAAGGTGGCGGACTATCCGTTCACCACTCTGGTGCCGAATCTGGGCGTGGTGAAGGTGGATCGCTACCGCAGTTTCGTGGTGGCCGACATCCCCGGCCTGATCGAGGGCGCCGCCGAAGGCGCCGGCCTGGGTATCCGCTTCCTCAAGCATCTGGCGCGTACCCGGCTGTTGTTGCATGTGGTGGATATCGCGCCCCTGGACGGCGAGCCAGCGGATCAGATCGACGCCATCGCCGACGAGTTGGACCGTTTTTCCCCGGCTCTCGCCGAGCAGGAGCGCTGGCTGGTGTTCAACAAGATCGATCTTCTGCCCGACCAGGAGGCCGGGGAGCGGGTCAATGAAATCGTCGAGGAGCTGGGCTGGCAGGGCCCGGTGTTCCGGCTGTCCGCCGCCGCCGGCGTGGGCTGCGAGGAGCTCACCTACGCGCTGATGAACGCCATCGAGCAACGTCGCCAGCGTGAGAAGGAAGACCCGGCGTACGCCGCCGAGCAGCGCGGCCTGCGCGACCGTTTGGAGGCGGAAGCCCGGGAGAAGATTCAGGAGATCAAGCGCGTCAACCGGGCCGCCCGGAACAATGGCGGTGATGACGACGATGACGACGACCACGAGGTGGAGATCGTCTATGAGCGCTAAGCGCTGGGTGATCAAGATCGGCAGCGCCCTGCTCACCAACGACGGGCGCGGCCTGGACCGGGACCTGATGCAGGTCTGGGTGGACCGCATGGTGGCGCTGCGCGCCGCCGGCATCGAGCCCATCGTGGTGTCCTCCGGCGCCGTGGCCGAGGGCATGACGCGCCTGGGCTGGTCACGCCGCCCCGAATCCGTCCACGAGCAGCAGGCCGCCGCGGCGGTGGGGCAGATGGGCCTGGTGCAGGCCTGGGAGTCCTGTTTCCGAAAGCATGGTCTGCATACCGCCCAGGTGCTGCTTACCCACGATGATCTGTCCGACCGCAAGCGCTACCTGAACGCGCGCAGCACCCTGCTCACCCTGCTCGGGTTCGCGGTGGTGCCGGTGGTCAACGAGAACGATACCGTGGTCACCGACGAAATCCGCTTTGGCGACAACGATACCCTGGCGGCTTTGGTGGCCAACCTGGTGGAGGCGGAACGGCTGGTGATCCTCACCGATCAGGAAGGTCTGTTCGACGCCGATCCGCGCCAGAACCCGGACGCCAAACTGATCCACGAAGCGCGTGCCTCCGACCCGGCGATCGCCGCCATGGCCGGTGGCGGCGGTTCCGGCCTGGGGCGTGGCGGCATGGCCACCAAGGTACGCGCCGCCGCCCTGGCGGCTCGCTCCGGGGCCATGACCACCATCGCCTCCGGGCGCCGCCCGGACGTGCTCGCCGAGTTGTGCCAGGGCCATGCGCCGGGCACCACCTTGATGCCGGACACCTCGCCGATGAACGCCCGCAAGCAGTGGCTGGCCGGCCACCTGCGCATGCGTGGCCGGCTGGTGCTGGACGCCGGCGCCGCCCGGCGCCTGCGCGAGGCCGGCTCCAGCCTGCTACCGGTGGGCGTGGTGGATGTGTTCGGGCAGTTTTCCCGGGGCGAGATGGTGGCCTGCGAGGATGAGCAGGGCGTACGGGTGGCTTGCGGTCTGGTCAACTACGACGCCGCGGACGCGCGCCGGCTGTGCCGCAAGAAGAGCCACGAAATCGCGGAGGTGCTGGGCTTCATGAACGAGGAGGAGCTGATCCACCGGGATAATCTGGTGGTGTTGGATCGCGGCTGAAGCGGAGCGGCTTTAGTCACGATAAAAACGGCGAACATAAAAAAACCGGCCCGAAGGCCGGTTTTTTTGAACGCGTCGAGCGATCAGGCCGCCATGGCCTTGATCCTGGCGTTCAGGCGGCTCTTGTGACGTGCCGCCTTGTTCGGGTGAAACTTGCCCTTGCGGGTGGCCTTGTCCAGCACGGAGGTCGCCTTCTGGTATGCTTCCTGAGCGGCGCCTTGGTCGCCGGACGCAATGGCCGCGTTCACCTTCTTGAGGTACGTACGCACCATGGAGCGCATTGCCGCGTTGTGCTGACGACGCGATTCCGCCTGACGCGCGCGCTTGCGTGCTTGCGGTGAGTTAGCCAAGGTCCTGCTCCTATCTTTTTGACTGACGACCGACGAGCCGTCGATCTGCTTGATTCGGTGAAACCGGGACGCACGGGTATCCGCGGGCCGGTTTGAAGGTGCGCAATCATGCCGACCCTCGCCAGGAATGTCAATGGTGGGAAGCCACGACCGTAGGAGCGGCTTTAGCCGCGAATGCCGTGGGGCCGGGCCATCGCGGCGCAAGCCGCTCCCGCGCGAGAACCCGCTATGCCGCTGGCGGGCGGACAGTGCTTTGGGTACCCTTGGTCGGTTTTCCGGAGGGCCGATGAACGACCAGGCGACAGACGACAAGAAGGGCGGGTTGCTGGCTTCCACCCTGGTGGTCAGCGGCATGACGCTGCTCTCCCGGGTGCTGGGACTGACGCGCGACGTGGTGCTGGCCCGGTTGCTGGGCGCTTCCGCCGGCACCGATGCCTTCTTCGTGGCCTTCCGGATCCCCAATTTCCTGCGCCGCTTGTTCGCCGAGGGCGCCTTCAACCAGGCGTTCGTGCCGGTGCTCAGCGAATACCGGACCCGGTCCCGGGAAGAGGGCAACCTGGTCGCCACCAAGCTGCTCATCGACCGGGTGGCGGGCACCCTGGGCGGCACCCTGGCGCTGGTCACCCTGATCGGCGTGCTGGGTGCGCCGCTGCTGATCTGGGTGTTCGCCCCGGGGTTCGGCGACGACCCCCATAAAAGGGCGCTGGCGGTGGAGATGCTGCGGCTCACCTTTCCGTACCTGTTCTTCATCGCTCTGACCGCCTTCTCCGGCGCCATTCTCAACACCTGGAGCCGGTTCGCGGTGCCCGCCTTCACACCGGTGCTGCTCAACCTGAGCCTGATCGGCTGCGCGCTTTATCTGGCGCCGCGTTTCGCCGAAGGGCGCATGGCGGTGGCGCTGGCCTGGGGGGTGTTGATCGCCGGGGTGGTGCAATTGTTGTTTCAGCTGCCGTTCCTGGCCCGTCTGCATCTCATGCCGGTGCCGCGCATGGCCTGGCGGGACCCGGGGGTGCGCCGGATTCTGAGGCTGATGGCGCCGGCCCTGTTCGGGGTGTCGGTGAGCCAGATCAATCTGCTGCTGGACACGGTGCTGGCCTCCCTGTTGCAGACCGGCTCGGTGACCTGGTTGTATTACTCCGACCGGCTCACGGAACTGCCGCTGGGGGTGTTCGCCATCGCCATCGGCACCGTGATTCTGCCGAGCCTGTCCGGCAAACACGCCGAGGCGGACCCGGACGCCTTCTCGCGGACCCTGGACTGGGCCCTGCGCCTGGTACTGCTGATCGGCGTGCCGGCGGCCCTGGCCCTGGCGGTGATCGCCGAGCCGCTGCTCGCCACCCTGTTCCGCCACGGTGAGTTCACCGCCGCCGACGTGCTGCGCTCGGCGGAGTCGCTGCGCGCCTACAGCGCCGGTCTGCTGGCGTTCATGCTGATCAAGGTGCTGGCGCCGGGTTACTTCGCCCGCCAGGACACCAAGACGCCGGTGAAGATCGGGGTGATTGCCATGGTTGCTAACATGGGCTTTAACCTGGCTCTGGTGTGGCCGCTGCAGCACGCCGGCCTGGCCCTGGCCACGTCGCTGTCCGCGTGGCTCAACGCCGGCCTGCTGTTCGCCGGCCTGCGCCGGAGCGGCGTCTATCGGCCGCGCCCGGGCTGGGCCGCCCACGGCGTCCGGTTGCTGTTCGCCGGTGGCGCCATGGTGGCGGCGATCCACCTTCTCGCCCGGCACGCCGGTGTCTGGATGGAGGGCGCGCTGATGGCCCGCATCGGCTGGCTGACCGTGATCGTGCTGGCCGGATTGGCGATTTACGCCCTGGTGCTGCTGATTCTTGGCCTCAGACCTCGCCACCTGCGCCGATGATTTCTATAATCGGCCCTCTTTTCCTCCGGATACGCGGGCGCGGCGGCTCCGGGACGGCAGCGAGGGCGCAATGCGACTGATTCGCGGCACTCACAATTTGCGGCCTGCGCACAGGGGGTGCGTGGCCACCATCGGCAATTTCGATGGTGTGCATCTGGGCCACCAGCGCATTCTGGACAAGGTGATCGCCGAGGCCCGCGCCCGCGACAAGCTGGCCACGGTGATGCTGTTCGAGCCCCAGCCCCAGGAGTTCTTCGCCGGGGAAGGCGCCCCGGCGCGCCTGATGAGCCTGCGTGACAAGCTCATCGCGCTGCGCCGTCACGGGGTGGACCAGGTGCTGTGCGCCCGTTTCAACGAGCGCTTTCGAAGCCTGACCGCGGAAGCCTTCGTGCGCGACCTGCTGGTGGCCGGCCTGGGCATTGATTACCTGGTGGTGGGTGACGATTTCCGCTTTGGCTGCGGCCGCGACGGGGATTTCGATTACCTGCGCCGGGCCGGCGAGCGGTTCGGCTTCGAGGTGACCGACACGCCCACCTGCCAGGTGGACGGCGCGCGGGTGTCCAGCACCCGCGTGCGCGGCGCCCTGGAGCAGGGCGATTTCGCGCTCACCGAGCGGTTGCTGGGGCGGCCCTATAGCATCAGCGGCCGGGTGCGCCACGGTGACAAGATCGGGCGTACCCTGGGCATGCCCACGGTGAATCTGGCGCTCAAGCGGCCGGTATCGCCCCTGCAGGGGGTGTTCGCGGTGCGCGTGTGCGGCGGCGGCTTGGACGGGCAGCCCGGCGCCGCCAACCTGGGCACGCGGCCGGCGGTGAACGGCCGCGAAAACCGCCTGGAAGTGCATCTGCTGGATTTTCAGGGGGATCTGTACGACGCCCACCTGAGCGTGTGCTTCCACCGGTTCGTGCGCCCGGAAACGAACTTTGACAGCCTGGATCAACTCAAGGCCGCCATGCGGCGGGACCTGGAGCAGGTAAAAGCCTTCTTTGCACAAGACGACGGACTATGACGGACTACAAGGCGACGCTGAATCTTCCCCACACCGACTTTCCCATGAAAGCCGGTCTGTCCAAGCGCGAACCGGAGCGGCTGGCGCAATGGCGCCAGCAGGATCTGTACCAGCGAATTCGCGAGAACGCCGCCGGCCGTCCCAAGTTCGTGCTCCATGACGGCCCTCCCTACGCCAACGGTTCGATTCACATCGGACACTCCATCAACAAGGTGCTCAAGGACGTGATCGTCAAGGCGCGCGGTTTCGAGGGCTTCGACGCGCCCTACGTGCCGGGCTGGGACTGCCACGGCCTGCCCATCGAGCACAAGGTGGAGCAGAAGGTGGGCAAGGCCGGCCACAAGGTGGACGCGCGCACCTTCCGCGAGGAATGCCGGGCCTACGCCGCCGAGCAGGTGGAAGGGCAGAAGAAGGACTTCATCCGCCTGGGTGTGTTCGGGGACTGGGACAATCCCTACCTGACCATGAACTACGACACCGAGGCGAACATCGTCCGCGCCCTCGGCCAGATCGTCGACAAGGGCCTGCTCACCAAGGGCTTCAAGCCGGTGCACTGGTGCCTGGATTGCGCCTCCGCCCTGGCGGAAGCGGAAGTGGAGTACCAGGACAAGAAATCCCCGGCCATCGACGTGGCCTTCGCCGCCGTGGACCCGGCGGACTTCACCGCCCGCTCCGGCGTGGAGGCCGGTGCCCCGGCCCTGGTGATCTGGACCACCACGCCCTGGACCCTGCCCGCCAACCAGGCGGTGGCGGTGCACCCGGAGGTGGACTATGTGCTGCTCAGCGGTGATCAGGACGGTCGCGCCCGGGAGCTGGTGGTGGCCGAGATCCTGGCCGACGACGCCGTCGAGCGCTACGGCCTGGAGAATGCCCAGCGTTCCGCTTCCTTCAAGGGCCAGGTGCTGGAATCGCTGACCCTGCGGCATCCGTTCCTGGAGCGTCAGGTGCCGGTGGTGCTCGGTGAGCACGTCACCACCGACGCCGGCACCGGCTGCGTGCACACCGCGCCCGGCCACGGTGAAGACGACTTCCTGGTGGGCAAGCGCTACGGCCTGGAAGTGGACAGCCCGGTGCAGGACAACGGCGTGTTCCGCGACGGCCTGCCGGTGGTCGGCGGCCTGCACGTGAACAAGGCCAACGGCCCGGTGATCGAGGCGCTGCAGGAAGGCGGCACCCTGGTGGCCAAGAAGAGCATCACCCACAGTTACCCGCATTGCTGGCGGCACAAAACGCCGATCATCTTCCGCGCCACCGCCCAGTGGTTCATCTCCATGGGCGGCCATGGTTTGCTGGAACGGGCCCGGGAAGAAGTCAAAACGGTTACCTGGACCCCGGACTGGGGCCAGGCGCGCATGGAAGGCATGCTGCGCGACCGCCCGGACTGGTGCATCTCCCGGCAGCGTACCTGGGGGGTGCCGATCACCTTGTTCGTGGACAAGGACACCTCCGAGCCGCACCCGGACACGCCGCGCCTGATCGAGGAAGTGGCGAAGCGGATCGAGAAGGAGGGCATCGAGGCCTGGTTCCAACTCGACCCGGCGGAACTGCTCGACGAGCAGGATGTGGCTCGTTACAGCAAGGTCACCGACGTGCTGGATGTGTGGTTCGATTCCGGCACCACCCATTTCTCCGTGCTTGAGCAGCGCCCGGAGCTGACCGTGCCGGCGGACCTGTACCTGGAGGGCTCCGACCAGCACCGCGGCTGGTTCCAGTCGTCGTTGCTGACCAGCACCGCCATGCGCGGCGCCGCCCCCTACAAGGGCGTGCTTACCCACGGCTTCACCGTGGACGAGCAGGGCCGCAAGATGTCCAAATCCCTGGGCAACGTGATCGCTCCCCAGGAAGTGTGGAACGAGCTCGGCGCCGACATCCTGCGCCTGTGGATCGCCTCCACGGACTACCGTGGCGAGATGACCGTCTCCAAGAACATCTTCAAGCAGGTGGCGGACAGCTACCGGCGCATCCGCAACACCGCGCGCTTCCTGCTCTCCAACCTGAACGGCTTCGACCCGGCGGCCAACGCCGTGGCGCCGGACGACATGCTGGCCCTGGACCGCTGGGCCGTGGCCCGGGCCGCCCAGCTCCAGGACGAGTTGCGCGAGCTGTACAACGGCTACCAGTTCCATCAGGTCTACCAGCGGCTGCACAACTTCTGCGCCAATGAGCTGGGCGGCTTCTATCTGGACATCATCAAGGATCGCCAGTACACCAGCCGGGGTGATTCCGTGGCGCGGCGCTCCTGCCAGACCGCCCTGTACCACATCGCCCAGGCCCTGGCGCGCTGGATGGCGCCGATCCTCAGCTTCACCGCCGAGGAAATCCATGAGCACCTGCCCGGCGACAAGGCCGATTCCGTGTTCCTGACCACCTGGTACGACGGCCTGTTCGGCCTGCCGGCGGACGCCGACATGGACCTGGCCTTCTGGGAGCGCATCCAGGCGGTCAAACAGGCGGTGAACAAGGCCATCGAGGAGGCCCGCAACCGCAAGGAATTGCGCGCCAACCTCACCGCCGACGCCACCCTCTACGTGGATGACGGGGTACGCGCCCTGCTGGAACGGCTCGGCGACGAGCTGCGTTTCGTCACCATCACCTCCACCGCCGCCCTGGAGCCGCTGGCGACGGCCCCGGCGGAGCTGGAAGAGAGCGCCGTGGCCGGCCTCAAGGTGAAAGTGGTGCCCTCGCCGAATCCCAAGTGCGCGCGCTGCTGGCACCACCGCGCGGACGTGGGCGTGGACCCGGCCCATCCGGAGATCTGCGGCCGCTGCGTGACCAACGTGGAAGGCCCCGGCGAGGAGCGTCACTATGCCTGAGGCGGCGGCCCGCCGGGGGCTGCCCGGCCAACTCAACTGGCTGTGGCTCACGGTCCTGGTGATCGCCCTGGACCAGCTCACCAAGCACTGGATCGTGGCGCGCTTCGAGCTCTATGAGCGCCTGGAGATCCTGCCGGTGTTCAACCTGACCCTGGCCTACAACACCGGCGCCGCCTTCAGCTTCCTGGCCGGCGCCGGCGGCTGGCAGCGCTGGTTCTTCGCCGGCGTGGCGCTGATCGCCGCGGTGCTGATCCTGAGCTGGCTGCGCAAACTCCGGACCGAGCGCATGCAGGGCGCGGCCCTGGCGCTGATCCTGGGGGGCGCCCTGGGCAACCTCTATGACCGGGTGGTACTCGGCCATGTGGTGGATTTTCTCGATTTTTATTGGGGCGATTACCACTTCCCGGCCTTTAATATCGCCGACAGCGCCATCACACTTGGAGCGGTATTGATCATTCTGGACATGCTGCTGGGAGGGCGCCGCGCCCATGACTGACGAACTCTTCGCCGGGCCGCAGACCCGGGTCACGCTCCATTTCGCCGTGCGTCTCATGGACGGCACCGAGATGGACAGCACCTTCGACGGCGAGCCGGCCACCTTCGCCTGGGGCGACGGCTCCCTGCTGCCCGGGTTCGAGAAGGCCATTCTCGGCCTGCGGCCGGGCGACCGGCGCAGTGTGTTCATCGACGCCGAATCCGGCTTCGGCGAGCACAACGAGCAGAACGTCCAGCATTTCAACCGGTCCACCTTCGAGGTGGAGGACGTGGAGCCGGGCATGGTGATGAATTTCGCCGACGCCGCCGGCGCCGAGCTGCCCGGCGTGGTCACCGACGTGGACGACGACTGGGTGACCGTGGACTTCAACCACCCCCTGGCCGGGCGGGACCTGACCTTCGTGGTGGAGATCATCGACGTTCAGCACGACGTGCCCGAGCAAACCGTCCGCCTGAACTGACCAGCGCGGCTGAAGCCGCTCCCACGGCCACCTCCGCGATCCTGGCCGGACCCGACCCGCGACGCGTATACTCGCCACACAGTCCAAGCAGGACAGTCCAAGCAGGTTTTCCTATGCAAATCCGTCTCGCCAATCCCCGCGGTTTCTGCGCCGGCGTGGACCGGGCTATCGAAATCGTCAACCGCGCCCTGGATGTCTTCGGGCCGCCGGTACACGTGCGTCACGAGGTGGTTCACAACCGCTACGTGGTGGACGGCCTGCGAGAGCGCGGCGCCGTGTTCGTGGAGGAACTCCATGAAGTGCCGGACGACGCCATCGTCATCTTCAGTGCCCACGGGGTCTCCAAGGCGGTGCAGGAAGAGGCCGAGCGGCGCGCCCTGCGGGTGTTCGACGCCACCTGCCCGCTGGTCACCAAGGTCCACATGGAGGTGATCCGCTACGCCCGCGAGGGCCGCGAGGCGATCCTGATCGGCCACCAGGGCCACCCGGAAGTGGAAGGCACCATGGGCCAGTACGACACCTCCAAGGGCGGCCGCATGTACCTGGTGGAGGACGAGGACGACGTGGCGCGGCTGGAAGTGAACGATCCGGACCGGCTCGCCTTCGTCACCCAGACCACCCTCAGCGTGGACGACACCGCGCGCATCATCGACGCCCTGCGCGGCCGTTTCCCGAACATCCTCGGCCCCAAGCGCGAGGACATCTGCTACGCCACCACCAATCGCCAGGACGCGGTACGGCAACTGGCCCTGGAGTGCGATCTGGTGCTGGTGGTGGGCTCCGTGAACAGCTCCAACTCCAACCGGCTCAAGGAGCTGTCCGAACGCTGCGGCACGCCCTCTCACTTGCTCGACGACCCGGCGGTGATCGACCCGGCCTGGCTCACCGGCAAGAAATCCGTGGGCGTCACCGCCGGTGCCAGCGCCCCGGAAGAGCTGGTGCACCAGGTGGTGGCCCGGCTACGGGAACTGGGCGGCGAGCCGGAGCAGGAAATCCCCGGCCGCGAGGAAAACATCCGCTTTTCCATGCCCCGCGCCCTGCGCGCCTGATCCCCGCTGGCCGCCGCCCGTGGGGCGTCGGCCGCCTTTTCTACCCGCCCGCTCACTTCAAAGCATGACGCCGGTCACAGGCCTTTCACTCTACAAGTCCTTGCTTATGCCGCTCATGTCCATGAAGTGACCGCTCGTCTAAGTCCCGTTGTCCACGGTTTTACAATTGCTAGAGTGTCGTCACCTCAATGCAATTGGAGTGGTCCGTGGTGCTCGACACAGGCGCGCGCAGCGCAGGCTTCACGTTGATTGAACTGATGCTGGCCATCGCCGTGGCGGCGGTGTTGCTGGCGGTGGCGGTGCCCTCGTTCCAGAACGTCACCGCCAACAACGCCCTGCGCGCCACCACCGCCGATCTGGTCACCGCCATCAACACCGCCCGCGCGCAGGCCGTGAATCTGCGCCAGCCGGTGGTGCTGCGTCATCTGGGCTCGTCCTGGAACGACGGCTGGGAACTCTTCTACGACAGCGCGCGCACCGAGGGCGACCAGAGCTTTCACCCGGCCGGCAAGGCCACGGTCACCTCCGGCGTGGATGAAATCCAGTTCCTGCCCTCGGGCATCATCGCCAGCAACGTGGAATTCGAGGTCTGTGACGATCGCAGCGGCGAAAGCGGCCGCAAGATTCAGGTGGGACGCTTCGGCGTGATCGAAAACAACGTGTTCACCTGCAGCTAGGCAAGGAAGGGGTAGACGCATGAAACAGCAAACCGGGGTGGGCATGGTGGAGATCCTGGTCGCCCTGTTGGTCCTGGCCATCGGCGTGCTCGGCTACGCCGGCCTGCAACTGAGTGCCCTGAAAGGCTCGGAAAGCGCCCAGACCCGGGCCCAGGCCACGGCCCTGGCCCGTGATGCCCTGGAGCGCATTCTCGTCAATGGCGCTTCGCAGCCCACCTACCTGGACCAGAATAATTGGGGCGGCGCCCAGCAATCCTTCGGCGACGCGCCACCCACGGATTGCTACGACAGTACCTGCGACACTGACGAAGTGGCCGCCTGGGACATCGAGGAACTGGAGTGGCAGGCCGGTAACCTGCTGCCCGCCGGGCGCATCCAGGTGCAGTCCTGCGGCGGCGGCATCACCAGCTGCGTGGTGGTGGCCTGGCGGGACCAGGACATCGATGACTGTGTCAGCAACGGCCAGGTCGCCGCCGACGAGGACACCGAATGCGTGGTGATGGAGGTGGCACGATGAAAGCGCCCCACCGCATGGCCGGGTTCAGCCTGGTCGAATTGATGGTCGCCATGGTGTTGGGCCTGCTGATCACCGCCGCCGCGGTGTCGCTGTTCTCCACCAACCAGCGCACCTTCGCCCTGCAGCAGGCGATGAGCGAATCCCAGGAACAAGGACAGCTCGCCCTGCGTTTCATCGGCCAGGATCTGCAGCTTACCGGTTACGTGAGTGATCAGGTCAGCACTCTCAACTATCCCGGCGTGAACCTTGAAACCTTCCTGGGCATGCCGGCCTCCGCCGACAGCGCCAACGGCACCAATGACCGGCTCACCATCAGCCACCACGGCCGCGCCGACTGCACCGGCACCACCCTGACGCCGGCGGTCGTTACCGAGGTGGCGAATACCTATTGGGTGGACGACGACGGCAACCTGAAGTGCCGGGGCAACCTGTCCACCGACGACGTCATTCTGCTCAAGGACGTGCGCAGCTTCCAGGTGCTCTATGGCATTGACCAGAAAAATGACTGGATACCTTTTGCCTCTCAGTACGTGACCGCCGACAACGTCGCCGGCTATCCGGTCGTGGCGGTCAAGGTGGCGCTGCTGTTGGAGAAACCTCTGCCCTCCATGGGAGGCGCGGAGGAAGAACAAACCTTCTATCTTTTGGACCATCAGGAAACGGTGGATGAAGGGAGGAGCTTGCGCCGCCAGTTCCAATCCACCATCGCCATCCGCAACTACCGTTGGAACGACGTATGAGACTCACATCGGGTACTTCGATGCGCGCCCAGAGAGGCGTGGCTTTGCTGATCGCGCTGTTGATTCTGGTGATCGTTTCCCTGATGGGAATCACGGCGATGAAGACCAGTATGTTCAGCGCCAAGATTTCCACCGGCACCCAGGTCGACGCCATGGCCTTCGAGGGCGCCGAATCGGCGGTGGAAGAAGCCTATGCTCACCTTCAGGGCATGAGTGGCGCGGAATTACAGCCATTTCTTCGAGGTCAGGTGGCGTATCGATGTCTGGCTGGTAACACGGTGAAGGGAACACGCTGCACCGGAAGTGAACGATTGGATTCCCGGGACCTGGTTCAGGCTGGATCGCGCATTCGTCAAAACGGTATGCAGGCGTTGGATGGTGGTCAAGTCAGCGTGAGTGGCGGAGGGAGGCTGGAGGTGGACTACACGTTCGAGATCATGGGGGATTCGGAAGTTGAGCAATTTAAAATTGAAAATCATCACCTTCAGCAAGCACTGAAGACCGGCCTGGTGTCGCCGTCCGATTTCAACAGGATCGGCCAGGAGTGATCGGGAGAAAACCATGAACAGGATCCGTTTCTTTATTCTCTTGCTGGGCGCCATTCTGCTCGCGCCCACCGGCGTCCACGCGGACGATACCGAGATTTATTTTTCCAAAGCCGACGTGGAAAATGACGACAACGAGCAGATAGCCAACGTGCTGTTTCTGATCGATACCTCAGGCAGTATGGGGAACCAGGTTGGTGGTTGGGGCAGCCCTACCAAAATGGATGAACTTAAAACTGCTTTTTCCGCGGTAATTGATGGTTTGGAGGAAGGAGTTAATATCGGTGTTGGAAGATTCAACACCGGTGAATGGAATGACTCCAGCGCTTACGGTGGTTATGTTTTTTACCCTGTTTCGCAAATGGATGACACGGCGAAGGAGAGCATCAAGTCGCTGGTAGACGGCTTGCCGGCCTCTGGGAATACCCCGACGATGGAATCTTATTCCGAAATGGCCCGTTACATGATGGGGATGTCTCCGACCGATTACGCGAAGACAGGGGATGCGGAAGACGATGCGCCGGTACCCGCCGTTAACTTGACATGTACAAGGGGTTGGAATGGGCAGAGAGTGTGTGACTCCGCTGCTTACTATGAATCCCCAATGAATTTGGAAAACCAATGTGAAAGTAACCATATCGTGGTGATGACCGATGGGGCCCCCACCAGCGATAGCGATTACGACTCCGTGAATGACATTACCGGAGGGAATTGCGGAGGCTCCTGGCAATGCCAAAGAGCATTGGCCAGGTGGTTGTTCGATGGTGGTGGGAATGAGCTGAATCGGTCGGTGAAAACCTGGCAGGTGGCGTTCGGGATAAGCGAAAGCTCCCCTCAGGCCGGCAATATGCTTGCTGTGGCGAAAGACGGCGGAACCGGGCCGACGGATGATCCGGAAGAGCCGGGAGGGGTCTTCTTCGCGGATGATGCGGACAGCTTGGCGGGGGTCTTCAATGAAATTCTGACCTTTGTCAGCGAGCAGTCCGAAACCATCACTTCACCAGGTGTTTCCGTGAACCAGAATAACCGCTTGGAGCACCTGGATCAGTTGTACTACTCCATGTTCAGGCCGGAGAAAACGTCGGTCTGGCCGGGTAATCTGAAGCGCTACCGTTTGGATGATGGGGACGTCGTCGATGCGAATGGTAGTTCGGCGCTGGATAATGAAACCGGTTATGTTCGGGAAAGTGCCAAGAGCTTCTGGACCGACGGAGAAGCGGACGGCGCGGATGTGCGCAAGGGCGGTGCTCGAAGCGAGCTCTCGAATCGCAAGCTGGTCATCGGTAATTCCAGTGGCAATGGCACCTTCACGCTGGACTTAGACAAGCTGGAGGAGATGAATGACGAAGACTTCGGAATTCCTGCTGAGAACGCGGAGCCGGAATTCGATACCAAGGAAGAGGTTTACGCGGCCCTGCTGACTCAGTGGGCGGACCCGATGCACAGCGTGCCGCTCCTGGTGAATTATAAGGTGGATGGTGACGGTACGGATGCGGATGATCAGGTTAACTACATCTTCGTGTCCACTAATGGCGGCATGCTGCACGCCATTGATACCAAGACCGGCGAGGAGAAATTCGCGTTCATGCCGGACCAGATGCTGAAGCAAGCCTATGATCTGGTACGTTCGCCGCCCTTGAAAGAGAACAATATTCGCAGTCTTTATGGCCTGGATGGTAACTGGATAGCCTATCGCACCGCCAAGGATAACGGCGACGCGGACAAAGTGCGGATTTATGGCGGCATGCGCCGTGGCGGCAGTAACTACTATGCGCTCGACGTCTCCGACATCAATAATCCTAGCCTCGAGTGGCGTATCCGCGGTGCCTGGGTTGATGAAACCGCTATTGCCGCCCCGGACAGCGGCTTCAGCCGCCTGGGGCAGACCTGGTCCACGCCCACGCTGACGCGGGTCAGGGTAGGGGATACCATCAAGCCGGTGCTGGTCTTTGGCGGCGGCTATGACCCTGATGGCCATGACACCGCTGGCAGCCGGCCGACTCGGGATGACGTGGGCAATGCGGTTTACATGGTGGACGCACTCACCGGCGAGCAGCTCTGGTCCATCGGTAGCGATGACGCCACCACTCAGGTGAGTGAGATGAAATGGGGGGTGCCGGGTGGTATCGCGGTGGTGGATCTGAACTTCGATGGCCTGGCCGATTATCTTTACTTCGGCGATTTGGGCGGTCAGATATTTCGTGTGAATCTGGATAATACCGCGAGCAGCGACTCGGATCTGGTCGAAGGCGTGGTGCGCCTTGCCGCTCTGGGTGGGGTGAGCACCGGGGATCATCGTCGGTTCTACGAGGCCCCGGCTGTTGGCTATAAACGCAACGGGCTGAGCGAAACTCTTTATGTGGCCCTTGGTTCTGGCTATCGGGCGCACCCCCTGGATACGGATACCGACGAAGGTTTCTTCGTCGTGGCGGACCATAATTTCAAGAATACCAACCAGCCGGACGTCATCTCTCCGAGTGACCTGGCGGTGGTTAATGGCGCCAATACTCCCGACCTTGATGGCTCCGGTGATGGCTGGCGGGTCGCGTTCCATCGCGCCGGGGAAAAGGTGATGTCCTCGCCCACCATTTTTCAGGGCAGTGTGATGTTCACCACCTACAAACCTTCCGATGGTGACGAGGATGCGGACCCCTGTGTTGTTCGTTACGGCAACGCCTACGCCTATCGCGCCAATATGCTGAGCGGGGAGCCGCAATCCTTCACCAATGATGGATCCGCGGATTGGGATGGGGAGGAGTTGGAAGGCTCATCCATTCCGCCCAGTGTGACGCCTCTCTACACCGGGCCAGGTGGGAGCGGAGGCTCGCCCGGTGAAGGCGGCGAAGATGATGAAGATGACGACGATGTACCCAAGGTTATTTTCAATGCCGGCATCGAAAATCTGGGTGCTTCCGATCGGGACATGTGGATGTTCCGCAAACAGCGCTGGTATCCGATGGAAAAAAACGAGGCCAACGAATACTTCCCGCCGGGGCAGGAGGAGGGTGAATGAACACATTGATCAACCGGCAGGGCGGCTTCACGCTGATTGAGCTGATGATCGTGGTGGTGGTGGTGGCGATTCTCGCCGCCATCGCCTACCCGGCCTACACCGAGCAGGTGCGGGAAACCCGGCGCTCCGAGTACCAGGGCAAGCTGATGGACCTGGCCGCCTCCCTGGAGAATTACCGGGCGCGGCGTTTTTCCTACAAGGACGCGGACAGCAACCTGGGCAGTCTGTCGTCGGATCTCGATAGCAACGATTACTACACGGTGAGTATCTCCGTGACCAATAACAATCAGCGCTACGAGATCACCGCCAACCCCAAGGGGCCGCAGAGCGGTGATGGTCAGCTGCGTCTGGACAGCGAGGGGCGCACCTGCTTCGTGAAGGGCGGCACCTGCACCCTGGGCTCGTCCGCCTCCTGGGGGGATTGATCAGGGGCAGCGATCACCGTTGTCCGCTTCGATGCGGGCGGTGCCCATCACCGTCATGACGATGCGCCGGGCCTGGCCCCGGTTGCAGATCAGGAAGTGCCCGTTCTGGTAGTAGAGGTTGCCGCGCCGGCCATAGCGTAGCGCCTGGCCGCGAAAGCGGCGCCATTCCAGGGTGGTGCCGGCGGGCAGATGAACCCGCTCCACCACGTCCGCCGGGCGGATGCGGCCATCGTTGTCCGGGTCGTTGGCGAGAATCAGGCGGTCGGTGATATCGAAGCGCTCGCACCGGCTGTTGCCGTCGCACAGGAGCGCGGGGCCGCGGGTGAAGGCGTGGGCCCGGGCACGTTGAATCAGGCCCAGGACCTGGTTGCTGGCGGCCACCACCCGCTGCCGGGGCAGCAGGTCGCGGTTCATGTAGTGGGTGGCGCTGATCAGGATCACCGCCACCAGCAGGGCGGTGAGGCATTCCACCAGCGTAAAGCCGTACGGCCGGCGAGAGCCGTTGACGTCCATGTCGTTCTCCATGCCCATGCCGGCTGGGCCGGCGCCATCCTTGATCCGGGACAAGACCCCGGTGTTTATCCATATCCGGTTTCAGTTTACGCCCCCGTGCCGTGACGCTCTGTGTTACCTTTGCTGGCCTTCCTGTCATCCAGAACCCACGGATTACTATGGCTGATGTACTCATCGTCGGCGGCGGAATCGTCGGATTATTGTCGGCGTTGTCGCACACCGAGCGCGGCCGCCGGGTGACCCTGGTGGACGCGCCGGCCGAGCGCCCGCCGGCGTCCTGGGCCGGCGGCGGTATCCTGGCGCCGCTGTTCGCCTGGCGCTATCCCGCTGCCATGAACCGGCTTACCGTTGACGGCCCCGCCCGCTACCGGGCCCTGGTGTCGTCCTTGACCGGCTACGCCGGCCTGCGGGAGGACGATCTCTGCGACAGCGGACTCTGGGTGGAAGCCCCCGGCGAGGAGTGCCGGAGGGCCCTGGATTGGGCGCGGGACTGGGGGCAGCGCTGCGAGCCCCGGGCTCTGGCCACCGCCTGGCCGGAGGCCGCGGATCGCGACGGCGTCTGGTTCCCGGAGGTGGGCAATATCCGCAATCCTCGCTTGCTCAAGGCGCTGCGCGCGCGGTTGGCGGATCAGGGTGTGCGGACCGTGAGAGACCGGGCGGTGGCGCTGGACCCGATGGGGCGGGGCGCCACCGTGGTGCTGGCCGGCGGCGAGCGCCTGAGCGCGCCCTCCGTGCTGGTCAGCGCCGGTGCCTGGAGCCCGTCGCTGCTGTCGCCCTTGGGGGTGTCGGTGCCGCTGTTTCCGGCCAAGGGCGAGATGCTGCTGTACCGGCTGGCGCCGGGGCGGGGGCCGACCATCGTGCTGACGGAAAACGGCTATCTGATTCCCCGCGCCGACGGCGCCGTGCTGGCGGGGTCCACCCTCAAGGAAGGCGACGATTCCACCCATCCCACCGAGGAGGGCCGGCGCAAGCTGGAGGCCATGGCCGCTTCGATCCTGCCGGCCCTGGCGGACCAGGCGCCAGAGCATCATTGGGCCGGGGTGCGCCCCGGCTGCGGGCGGGACTGGCCCTATCTGGGCGAGGTGCCGGGTACCCGGGGCGTGTTCGCCGCCGTGGGACACCACCGCAACGGTCTGGTGTCGGCGCCGGCCAGCGCCGAGTTCCTGGTCCAGCTGATGAACGGGGAAACGCCGTTTCTGGACCCGGCGGATTATTCGCTGGTGGCGTCGCCTTCCTGATCCAGTTCCAGCTTCTTGAGGCGGTAGCGCAGGGAGCGGAACGTCATGCCCAGCTTCTTGGCGGCGGCGGTGCGGTTCCAGTGGGTGGCGTCCAGGGCGCGCAGAATCTCCTGCTTCTCGATTTCCTGCAGGTAATCCTCCAGCGGTAGCTGGGGATGCCGGCCGCCGCCGTTGCCGGTGGCCGGCGCCGCCGGTTCGGCGCTGGGCAGGTGCAGGTGGTCCGGTTCGATGCGCGGGCCGTCGCACAGGGTCATGGCACGTTCCAGAATGTTCTCCAGCTCACGCACGTTACCGGGGAAGGGGTACTGGCGCAGCGACGCCATGGCGCCGTTGATCGGTGATGGGGTAAATACTACACGGGAACGCGATAAATCCGGGAAGAGGCGGGACGAAACGGGGCTATTCGGGATAGGTAGTGAAAAGACTTTGCACCATATAGAACAAAAAGAGGCTCAGAAAAGGCGCGGCTGATTCGGGTCCCCACGATCCCGGACCCTCCTGATGATCTTATAGATGGCCCGGGTTGTCACATGGTACTTCTTCGCCAGCTCGTTGTGGTTCCGGCCGTTGAACTCCTCATAGATCTCCACGTCGCGCTTGGAGAGCCGGAACCGATGGTCCTTCGGGAACGTAATGACCTGGCCGCCCCAGTTGTCCGCCAGTCGATCGCAGATCGCACAGCCCGCCTGTTCGGCTAGATCCTCGTCGATGCCGTGCTCGACCAGGATCTGCTGGGTGTGAGCCTGGACTTCCTCCAGCAGCTCGTTGCGCCGGATTTCCATGTTGGAGTCACGCTGGTTCATCGGTATCCCCTTGTGCATCAATGAAACGCTTGCGCCAGGCCTTCAGGGCCTCGATGACCTTCTCGGCCTGGCGGCCGTCCAACCAATCGAGCGCTTCCACGCCGGTCTGGCGCTTCACGTAGCGCGCCAGGGCATGCTCGGATCGGTCGCGAATAACCCCCATCTGAGCCAGGTCCAGCCAGAGTGCCCTGATTTTCTTGTCCTGCGGCTCCTGGGCGGTCACGCGGCGCCGAGGGCGGGCGCTAGTTTTCGGCCTCCAGCCCAGCTGGCGCAGCCTGTGGAGCACCTTCGCCCTGCCACGGGCGGATAGCTTCGCCGAGGAGGTCACGCCCGCCACCGACTCCAGCATCAGGCGGTAGGCGTCCTCGTCCATGGCCAGCTCCTTGCGGGCGATGTGGATCTTGGCCAGATCCCGGCGCTTCTGGTCCGCGTCAGTCTTCATTCAGCCTCCGCACCTGGCCCTTCATCGCGCGATCAGGGTCGTACCCCAGCCGTCTCATCTGCCGGCGCCACGCGGCGTCGTCATCGGCCTTCTCGACCTGCTTTTGCTCGTGGTCGGTGGTTTGCTCGGCGCCGCGTTTCGGCACCTCTTGGCCGATACGATCCGCGATGCCGTTCATTACCTGCCGCAGGTAGTTGTGGTTCTTCAACGGCTGACCGTTCTCGCCGGCCTGGCGCTTCTTGTAGATCTGCTCGACCGTCTCTCTGAGGGCGGCAGCCAGCAGGTGCTGATCGGTGGTCAGCTGCAGGGCCTCTTCGGCCAGGTGTAGCGCGCGGTCGTTCGCCAGATCGCGTTTCTTTGGCCGGAACAGGCCGAGATAGGCCAGTAGCGGCACCATGACGGTGTGCGGTGTCTTGGCCACCAGGCTCAGCAGGTCCCGCGTGGACTCGTCCTGCGCCAGCGCCTGCAGGTCGAGGTGGTGATGGCAGATTGAGCAGCGACCGATCTTCACGCGTCCTCCTGCTGGAACATATCGACCGTAAGCGGGCACGGTTTGCGCACCGGTGCCTTTCGAGGTGTTTCCGGGGTGAACGCCGTGCATTCGGGGCCTTGGGGGCCGACGATCCACTCCGGCGGGTACTTCGGATCGTCGACGTCGTAGGCCATGGTGCGCACCAGGATCTGGCAGCCCCGTGCTCTGTCGGGGTGGGTCCGCATGTACTGCTCGTGCTGGCATTTTGCGCACCATGCCGAATAGAACCCGTCACCCTCAGTCCCATTACTGGGCCGATACGGTTTGCTCATCGATGACCCTCCTTCTCGCTGATAGCCTGTTTCAGGCGCGCCAGGTCCGAACGCCGAATGAGGGCAAACGGCGACGCCGTCCCCTCTATCACCCGCGACATCACTTCGGTGACTACCTCTCGCAGCTCGGGATCTCGGTTCTCCGGAACAGCACGCGGATCAAGCATCTTCGGGAGCTCCGTGGTCCTGCTCCATGCGCCCATCAATGAAAGCGTCGAAATCGTCGCCAGCCAGCTCACAAAGCTGATCCCAACCACTCGGACCGTCGCCCTCATCCGGCCCGAAGTTGTCGGGGTCCCTTAACCATTGATATCGCCGTGCATCGCGATGCATCGCCGCCCGGTTCGGATTCTGCAGCGCTTCAATCCGGTCAGCGGTGTCCGGTCCGGTGATCAGTGCCACGGCCGCCACCGGAGTGCCGTAGGTGCCGATGAATTCCAGCACTACCGTCGGCGAGCCGGTAGCCGCCATTTCGTCCAGGATTTCGCGGAGCTTCAGCCGTTCCAGGCGGTGCAGCTCCTCGGTGAGTCGTTTCGTTCCTTGTGTCATTTTTCCCCCCGGAGCAGCTGCTCCATTCGATTCGGTGTGCGGAAGGCGCTCTCAAAGGCTTCCTCGGCGGTGATGTAAATGACCCCGCTGTCGTCGATCTGAGTGTTATCCGTTGTCAGCGCCAAATAAGCGCCGTTGATGTTGACCCCTACTGGCCGATTGGCAGCATTCAGGTCACCCACTTCTCGGCGAATAGTGGCGAGTCGCCCCGCTAACATGCGTAGACTGATAGCGTTACTCATAGCTCCTCTCCCCTCACACCGCCGCCAGATCCAGCGGGATGGCTTCGTAATGGTCACTGCGGCCGACCCGGCGGTAGAACCGGACGTAAACGCAGGTACCGACTGCCTGGATGCTGTCCTTGAGCGCCTCCATGGCTCGCAGCCATGCCGGGTCATCGATATCGGCACGCAGCAAATCCAGGATGGCGCTGGTTTTGAGCTGGCCCTGGGCGTTGGTCCGAAACGCGCGGTCCACCAGCACCTTCATGTTGCTGTTTCCGCCCTCGCTCCATTCGCGGATGCACTGGTTGATCAGCTCCTTCGCCGCTTCCAGTTCCTCGGTGAAAGCAATACGCTCGGCGTAGGACCGCACCACCTTCAGATTGCCGTCGTAAGTGGCGATGCTGACATTGCCTTTCCGGCCACCCAGCTTCACGTCGTAGCGCTCCGCGCTGATGCGCACCACGTCGGCGATATCGTCGAGCGCGCGCCGTTTGAACGCCTTGAGCAGCGCATGTAGGCGGATTGCCTCGTCCGCCAGATCCCGGGCGGTTTGGTCGCGCAGTTTGTCGTGCTCGCGGACCTGGTCTTCAGGAACCAGGTGGCCGGCGGCGTTCCGCATGTAGCCGTCGGGGATGACTTGATCGATGTCCATGGAGACTCCTTAGTGGGTAAGGCGCGCCGGGCGATCGCCGCCGGCCACGCCGTGGTTGAGTTCGGCCTTGCGGCCGGAGAGGTAGCCGGCCGCCAGTGACGATTCGTCCCAGGCCTGGTACTTCTTCGCCCTGGCATCGCCGTCCTGCAGGTCCGGGTGGTAACAGTCCATGTAAGCCCGGACCGCCTTTTCAGTGACCTCATCCGCGCCCGCGAACGCGCTGACCTTCTCGCCGACAGCGGAAATCCAGGCGTTGGCGAACGCATCGCCACGGCGGCGCTTGGTCGAGAGCTTGCACCGCTTAAGCCCGGCCACGTGGGCCGACCTGGCCCGGGCCAGCTGGCGATCCAGTACCTCGTAGGCATAGGTCGCGAGCTTCGGGGACATGGATGCGCCGATGAAGGTGAAATCCGTGGATAGAAAGTTGGCCTGGACGATCACCTCGCAGTCGAAGGCGGTCGCCACCGCCCGGGCGAGGCGGCATTTCCAAAGGGGCGGGTACCGCCGGCATCCGCTGTCCATGCGTTCCTCGGTGACATCCAGGCAGTCGATAAAGCCCTGCTCGATGTTCCACTCCTCCATGAGCTTGTGCGCCTGCCGTAGCGCCGTGGCCGCCTCGTGGGCGTTCTGGCTCTTCGCCAGCGCCATGCACTTCTTGATCCTGCGAATCGCGTCGTCTCTCTCCACGGTTATCTCCCGTTGGCGTGGTGCTTGAGCTGCTCATAGCAGTGCCCGTTCTGAATGCGGCGCAGGTGCTCGACCTGCGCCTCCATCTCGTCAATCGCCGCGTCCAGGTCGGCGAACCGCTGATGGATTCGGGCGGCGGCCAGCCGCTGACGCAGCAGCAGTGGGCGGTACTCCCGACCGGTTATCTCCTGGAAGTACTTCGCAGGGGCCTGCATGAAGCACGAGAAGGTCATGTAGTGCTTCAGGCCATTCATGACGAACACGTCGCCCCAGTACTCCAGTTCACTAGCCTCGATGCGTGCCGCCATGGCTCACCTCCAGTTGCTTGGCGATCGGTGCCACCAGCGCGTCCCAGTTCCCCACCCAGGCACGGTTGCTGGCCCAATGAATCACCATGGGCCGGTCGGTCTTGTCACAGGTGGCTAGCTCCAATTCCTCACCGCCGATCCAGACATGCGCGAACGTCCAGCGCAGCAGGAGCGGCTTCTCGTTCAAATCGATGATTTCGCTACTCATATGCCCTCCTAGTACACGTTCGGCTTACGGGTGGCGGGGACGACGACGCCTTGCTTGACCATGTCTTCACCCACCTTCTGCAGCGTCCTCGCTGAAAGCAGGATCGCCACCACCAGCCCTTGTGCTGGGCTTTCCTCGCCTTTGTCGGCCCCGCCTGTAGCAGTGACCATTACGCCGCCGGCGGCGTCTTCGATCTCGATCGTGTACTTCGCCATGTCACACCCCCTCGACCACGTCGGCGGTGATATGGGGAATGCCGAGCGTCGCGGCTTCGTTCAGCGCGGCGGTGACCACGTTGTGCACGGCGAGCGGGTACAGCACGGAGTACTGCGCCCGGCCGGCGAGCTTGATGCGCAGCGCATCGATCGCGGTGGCGTCCATCACCTGGTCGAGCGTCTTGTTCACCATCTGGAATCGGTGGCGCAGGTAGCCTTCCAGCTCGTCATCCAGCGGCCGCAGCGTGACCACCTCGCAGCGCTGGACGACTTCACGGACGGATGGGTTGCGTTCGTCCAGCTTCTGGCCCAGCTCGGGCTGGCCGATCAGGACGATGCCGAGCAGCTTCGAAAAGCCGTCTTCAAGCTCGAAGAAGCGCTTCAAGTGCTTGAGGGTAGGCAGCGGCAGGCCGTGGGCCTCCTCGATCACCAGGACGTGCCGGTGGCCGGCGCGGTGGGATTCGCGCAGGGCGTTGTGGACTTGGCGGAACCGGGCTTCCGGGGATTGTTTCAGCGTGTCCCGAGGTGCGACGGCCGCGAGGATCGCCTCGGCGATGTGCCCCGCCTTCAGGGTCTTGCCCTTGACGTCGTTGTCTTCCATGCCGAGCACGTAGGGCTCGATCAGGATGACGGGCTCGTTCTCGCGGTGGATCCACTCGGCGAGATCCCGTCTCAGCGTCGACTTGCCGGCGCCGGACTCGCCGACGACGGCGATGAATCCTCCGTGCTTAGCGGTCTGGCGCAGGCTCTCGCGCACATAGCGGAAATCGCTGGTCAGGAATACCTCTTCAGAGCTGCGCACCTCGGCGAACGGATCGCGCGCCAGGGTGAACGCACGACGGGCGTCTGGTGAGAGGCTTTGCTTACGTAGTAACATATCGTTCTCCAGGTCTTTGGATTGGTCTGGTGTCTGGACCGCGTCCTGGTCACTACCCAGGGCGCGGTCATCTTCCTCGAACAGATCGGCAGGCACGCTGCCGCTTCCGCTCAAGATCTCGGTGATTCGTGCTTTCATTTCGGTCGGCGTCGGGCGCTTCGGCCAGATGCCGTGGTTGACCAGCTGGGCGACGGTCGCCGGTGACACATCCAGCTCCCGAGCGAACCCGGACTGGCTGAGGCCCCGCTCCTGCAGCACACGTTTGAGCACCAACATCAGGCGTCACCTCCCACAAGTCGCAGGGGCGCCGCCGGACGCTGTGTGAGCGCCTCCGCGATCGCTTCCAGCTGGTCTTCGGGTACACCGTCGGGGTAACGCTGCTGCAGCCACTGGAAGTGCTCACCGCCGCGCCAGGCGTCGCCGAGGCGGCTGTGCAGGCGCTTGGCGGCCTGGACGTGGTTGAGCTGCAGGGGGTCGACCTTCGGCGTCTGGATATCCAGATCCGTGCCGCGCTTGGGCAGGTAGTCCGGCAGCCGCGTGTCGGTGATCGGCTTCATCGCATCGACGTCGCCCTGGAACGGGGTCGTTTGCTTCTTGCGGCTCTGAGCGGCCGCCTCGTCGGAGTCCGCGTCCATCGCCAGGCGCTCGACCGCCTTGCGTTCGGTGTCGACGCGAGTGTCGGCGTGGGCGCGGTAGCTTTCGCCGATCACCGGCGCATCGTGGGTAAACCCGTACTCGTTCACCCGCTCGGCCTCGACGACTTGCATTCGCTCGCGCCCTTCTTCGTCCGTGTAGATCACCTGAGCTGCGTCATCGCGCCACGGATTGCGCGTCACCAGAAGCCGCTCGCCAACCGCGACGTTCGGGATGTCTCCAACCGGGAACGTCTGGCCTCGATAGCTGATCGTCAGGCTCGGTGTCACCTTCCGTGGTAGCGGCGCGTTGACCGCCAGCTCACGCATCACTTGTGGCTCAGGCGCGACGATCAGCTGCTCCTCGGTAATCGTTTGCCAGACCGCGTAGCGCGGCTTTCCGGTGCGGCTGTGCGGCTTCAGTGCGTTAAACCAGCGCATCCAGCCGTGCGCAGCCTGATTAATCTCCTCCAGCGACGTGGGCGGCCGCTGCATGAACCGCATGCGGTGCTCGAACGAACGCTCGACGGTGTCGTTGGCTTTCTCGACCTGGCCTTTCGCCCAGGGCTTGCCCGGTTCGTTCACCTGCAGGTGGACGCCCAGCGCGCGGCACAGGTTGCGGAATACCGCGCCGGTGTTCGCCGAACCCGGGTCCACCATCACCAGGCGTGGGATGCCGTGGAACGGGTCCTCGCTGTGGCGCTTTTGAGTGGCGCCGATGAACGCGTCGACCAGGTTCCTACCGGACTCGGCCCCGAGCACGTAGTGCACGTAGATCACGCCGCTGGTGTGGTCGGTGATCACGTAGCGCCAGACTCGCTCCTTCTCGATCTTCCGGATGTTCGCCGGCTTGTTCTTGTAGAAGCGGTCTTCCTCCATCACCTGTAGGGCCTGGCCGGCCTTGGAGGGCATGTAGTAGAGCACGCACAGCGAGGGGTCGATCTGCCAGACGTGGTTGGGGTGCCGGCTCGCCAGCTTCATCTTCGGCGACGGCCGTCGCAGCTGATCGGGGTGCAGGCCGTAGCCGCGAAGGGCCCGGCCGATGGTGGCCGTGCACAGCGGCTGGAATTCGCCGGTCTCTTCGTCGACGCGGCCCGCCATGATCTGGCCGTTCGCCCGCAGCACTTCCACCGCGTCCTCGATCGACGCTAGGCGTTTGCCGTTGCGGCGCTGGCTTTCCATCAGATACGCCGCGATCTGGCGGGCCTCATCACGAGTGAGGATGCTGCTGCCCGCGTCGCTTCGCCGGCGGCGCGCCGGGCGGTCCTGGACTGCCTTCAGGCGCCGCTGTAGCGTCGCGACACTGATGCCCAGGTCTGCGGCGGCCTCGGTGTAAACCGCGCTCTTGCGCCCGTGACCGGCGCCCTCGGCGCGCCGAGCGATCGCCATCAGCTGTTCGGTCATAGCCGGGTTCATTCTGCATCTCCCCCGACATGGCTCTCCCATTCCGGTCTGTCCAGAGTTCGGTGGACCCCGACGTCCTCGCGGACCTCCAGCAGAGCCTGGTCAATCTGATCCAGCTGGCCCGCGAGCCATACGTCAACATCAATGCCGTGCTCAGAGCCGTGGTCCAGAACCGCGTTCAGGGCCTCGCGTACCTGCCCCCGGATGAGCGCCTCGGCCTGGAAACACAAATCCGCAGCCTCCACCCGGATGGCTTTGCTTTCATCGTCAGGGGGGGTTGTCTTCAGTCGCTTGCGATTGGTGGCCAGCTCGTCGAGCTTTTTGTTCTTCTCCCCGATGACTTCGTCCTTCGCCGATGCGTCGGCCCGTGCCTCGCGCAGTGCTTTGCGCAGTTCCCGGCTGCTCATGGTGTCGATGTCGTCGAGGGTCATGCCGTTGACCGTTCCGCCCTCTGCCAGCGCCTCTAGATCGTCATCATCCTCCAGCATCAATTCGTAGAGTTTGGTTTTACCCAGCGTGGCCAGTTTCTGTGTCTTGCCCTGCAAACGAGGCGACATAAACTTTACGGACGCTTGCATCAACCGCTGGGCGATGCGCTTACTCATGCCCAAGCGCTGCTCAACGATCTCGATGAAATCGCCGTGGGGTTCGTGCTCGCGGATGACCAGCAAGCGCTTGCCGGCTTCGAGCATCGCCTCAGCGCTTTGCGCCAGGCACCAGGTTGCCTCGTTGATCAGGCGCAGCCGGTCGTATGGCTGGCCATCTAGATAGGCTTCAGTGATCTCCCGCGAATGGGCCTCCCATTCGTGCTGGATAGGTACTTCCGCCGGAGCGGCCTTCGTGTTCTTTGCCATTCGTTATGACCCCTCTTTCGGATCGACGTGAAACTACCGGGCGCCGGCGGCAACCCGGGACTGCAACTCGTTGATTCGCTCCTGAGCTTTCTGCATCTCCAGCGCGTGAGACTGCGCGATCTGGAGCATGCCGATACTGAGGGCGAAACGGCCGTCGTGGCGGCGCTCCGCCAGCCCTTCCTCAATCAGGGCTTGCATGATTCGGGATATCCCGGACGGGGTAAGGCCCGTCGCGCGGCACAGCTCTTGGTTGCTCATTCCGGTCAGCGTGTGCCCCTTGAGCGCCTTCAGGACGCGCACGCCCTTATGCAGGTATGTCGCTTTATCAGCTGACATGGCGCAGCTCCTCCGGATAGCGGGCCCGGCGCGACAACTCGTAGTCGCTGATCTGGCAGGTGCCGTCGTCGTCCGGCCCGTCCAGGCCCGCGTAGTCGGGGAAACGCAGGAAGCACTTGGCCGGCTGGCCTTTGCCCCGTGCGGGCTCACGCCGGACGAAATACGCCAGGCGTTCGCGCGACTCGGCGCCCAGCGGGCAGCTCACCATCAGCGGTTGGCCGGGTTTCAACATGCTCGGTCTCATGAATCGTCCTCCAGGTTGAGCGGCAGCTCCGGCGTGCGGTGCTGCTCGACATTTCGGTGGTGATGGGCAAGGCCTTCCATGGCGCCCTGGAGCTTTGCCAGGGTCGCGTCCGATTCGGTCTTGCCTTCGTAGAAATCGATCAGGGCGGCGATGGCGTTCCCCACCTCGCTCTGCAGTGACATCACGTCGCGGGCGCTGGCCTTTTTGCCGGTGGGGATTTCCACGACCAGGCGCCCGCCACTGGCAGCCAGCCAGCGGCTGACGAAGTTGATGCCGCAGGTCCGTTCGTAGGCGGGGACCATCACGGCAGGCATGCGGCCGTTCTGCAGCCACTTGTAGAGCGTCCAGTGGTCGGCCATGCCCATACCCTCGGCAATCCGTTCCACGCTCAGGTTGTGGACGTCGCGGGCGTACTCTTTGCACCACTCCATCGCCTGCCGAAGGCCGGTGGGCACACGGGTTTTCCAGCGCCGGCGGCTCATTGGAAGCCCCCCGCAGACCGGCTTCCAAACAAACCCCGGCATTGCATCTGGTGAAACAGGGTTGCTCTATGCCCAAATTTCGGCATCATTAATCGACGAGAGGAGATGCCCAATGAGCGGCGATCTGAAGGCCCTACGGGACCAGTTGGAGCGGCTGCATGAGCGCGTGGATGTTCTGTCGGCGCAGTCTGACGCAGCGAACTATTTCGCGATCGGGATTTGCGCGGCGCTGAACGACGTGCTGCAGGTGGCCAGTGAGCACTGCCCGCAGCTGATTCGGGATCTGGAGCCGCGCTATCGAGAAGGCCGACTGCTGTATAAGCAGGCCGATCGCGGCGCTGATGTTGGTACCGCGCCCGAGTCCTATCAGCCGATGAGCATGCTGTACGCGCTGTTGGACAGCCAGGGGGCATTCCGTAGAGCAGGTCTGTAGTCATGCGACCGCTGCCTGCTGCTGGCTCTTGAGGCCAAGAGCGACGGCGATTTCGTGTGCGCGACCATAACGGGCTTTATCAAACCCGTTGAGGACCCGATACACGGCATTGCGGGGATAACCATTCTCCTCGGCCCACTGGGTAACGGTGATGCCGCGTGCGCGGAATCGCTCCTTGACCTGCTCGGGGCTCAATGATTTAGGGGTTGCCATGGCGGCGGCGGCTCCTGTCATTGCTAAAAGATGTTTAGTAGATGTTTAGATGATTATGGGACATAAATGTCCCATGTCAAGAGGCTTTTATGTCCCTTTCGATAGGTGAGAGGCTGCGGCAGGCACGGGGCAGCATCGGGGTTGCGGGCTTTGCCGCCGCCCTTGGGGTCAACCGAAAGACCGTTACACGCTGGGAGAGTGGCGATTCGATCCCCGATGGGGCGTCATTGCTGGCGCTGAAGGAGCAGTTTGACGTTGACCCATCCTGGCTATTGACTGGCAAAGGGGCCGGCCTGGAGCTTTCAGAGGACGAACGTGAGCTGCTCGCCCTCTATCGCGCCGCGCCTTTGGCAGGCAAGGCTGCCGCTGTCGGCGCGCTGAAGGGAGTGGTGGCCAGCGGAAATAACGTGGTCGTAACGGGCGACGGGAATCGTGTCGCGGGTGGCAATGTCCACCGTGGCGGCAAGAAGCGAGAATAGGAATTAATTACAAAGGCGTCAGCGCTGACGCCTTTGGGAGTGCATTGGGTGACACTGGCATGGACGGTCGGGGGACCATGACAATTATCGGAAACGACAATCGGGTCGTCCTTCGTGATCTCTATGAAGTGCGCCTATCCGGTGAAGCAGCCCGGTCCGTGGCTGAACGAATCTTAGCGTTGTTGGATCGGGGCGCCGTTACACTGGACGATGACGGCACTGCCATTTCCATTTACGTCAACATCAATCGGGGCTGATGAAGCAACAGAGGGAGGGGCAATGGCGCTGACCACCTGCAAGGAGTGCGCTAGTCGAGTATCGAACAAGGCGGCGTCCTGCCCGACCTGCGGGGCTCCCTTAAGGGGGGCGGCGATATCGGGTGAAGGGGCGGGCTTTCTCTTGATTGTGAGCGGCATGCTCACCGCTATGGCCGCTCAGCCACCGCTGTCTACCTGGGGTGGTGTAGCCATCGCTGCTGGTGTGGTTGTTTTTCTCATGGGGCGGATGCGATGACGGGGATGAAATGCGAATAATATCTGCTGCGCTGCTGACGGCGGTGTTGTGTGCCGGTTGCGCAACAGCCACGTCTGGCAGAGAGTTCCGTGTCGAGAACGTGGGGCAGTTGCGGCCAGGGCAGACCACAATCAGTCAGGCACGCGCACTGCTCGGTGAGCCTTATCAGGTAGTGGAGGCCAGCAGCGGCAATCGGCTGTACATCTGGCAGCATGTCGAATCCCGCGCTCGTGGGACCTCAGTGAACACCGATCTACAACAACTGGTTGTCCTATTTGACTCGGAGGCCCGGATGGTCAGAATCCAGCAGCGCATCAATGTGCCTGGTGCGCCCCAGTAGCGGTATCGTCTGAAACCGGCGCCGGGCTGGAGCCGGCGAGAACACCAAATTAATCACCATTAACCACTGAAAACGGGGGATCCGATGAGATCACTGATGCTATTGCTAGCCATTGCCGTGCTGGGTGGATGCACCACCGCAGGGCCATATATTACGAACATCTCCAGCGACGGAAACGGCGGCCTTAACGTCGAAAAGTGCGCCGCCCACTTCAACGGCTGGACGGGCACCATATCCAACACGGACTGCACCTCGCAGCATATTCAGCTCAGGCGCTAGCTCTGCAGCGCGGTTTTGCCCGCGTTCAAAAGACGTTTCTCCCTACGCCCCCGATCATGGGGGCGTAGTCGTTTTGGGACACCAAGAACCAACGGAGAAACCCCATGCGTATCCCCCGCTTTACCGATTGGCTACTGATCGCCGTTGGCCTGCTCCTGGCCATCGCGGTCATCCAGCCGCAACAGCTCCCCGTCGTGCTCTATAAAGGCTGCCTGGTCGCACTGGGTGGTGTCGTCGGGTACTGGATTGATCGTCGCCTGTTCCCGTACGCCCGCCCCCACGAAGCCGTCAAGGCGCATATGAAAGCACTATCGCGCTCTGATGGGGACGCGGCGATCGGTCACGGCCTAATCGCAGCGTTGGCGATGATGAGACGGGCCGTCGTGGTCCTGGCCTGTGTGCTCGGCTTAACGCTGGGGCTATAGCCATGACACGCGTGCAACGAAGGGGCTGCGTGGTGGTGCTTGTCGCGATGATCCTGGCCGTTATGGCGGTCGCGGTCAGCGCATGCCAGCCGGCATATGCGGACGACATCCCACGGGCCGCCCATGCGCACCAGCGCACCCTGATTCGCGCCGCACACGCGCACTGGGGCCTCGACGCGCCCATTGCGACGATGGCCGCCCAGGTGCATCAGGAGAGCGCCTGGCGGCACGATGCAAAATCGCCGGTCGGGGCCGAGGGCCTGGCACAGTTCATGCCCGCAACGTCTGACTGGTTTGCCGGCCTGTATCCCGACTATCTCGGGGAACGCCAGCCGTATAACCCCGGTTGGGCGCTTCAGGCACTGGTGCTCTACGACCGCTGGCTGTTCCAGCGAATCCAGGCGGCGCCCACCTGCGACCGGTGGGCGATGACACTGGCCGCTTACAACGGCGGCCTCGGATGGGTCTACCGTGACCAAAGGCTCGCCTCGGCTTCCGGGGCCGATCAGCGCGCCTGGTTTGATTCGGTGGAGCGATTCAACGCGGGTCGCTCCGCCGCAGCTTTCCGTGAAAACCGCCATTACCCCAGGGCAATCCTGCACCGGTGGGAACCGATGTATGAGCGGGCCGGCTGGGGCGCGGGGGTCTGCCCATGATCACCCGCTGGCTGCTCGCCATCGTTGTGTGCGCTGGCCTGGCCGGGTGGCTGGGTTATCAAAAGGGCCACGAGAGCGGCACGCTGGAAGTCCGCGCTGAGGTCGACAGCCAAGCCGTGGAAGATCTCAACACGATCATCCAGAGCCACAAAGACCTGGTGGAGGAAGCCAACCAGGCTAGCCTCGATTTGCAGGCTGCTTCAGCGCGAAGAGCGCGCTACGACGACAACACCACCGAGGAGTTGCGCAATGTGCTTGCTGAGACGGCTGGCCTGCGTGCTGACGTTCGGTTTGCTGCTGGCGTCATGCGCCAGCTCGAAGCCGCCCGTGACCGCGCCGCCGCCGCCGCTGCCGGCGGGCTTGATGAGCCCGTGTCCGGCGCCGCCGCCGGTGCCCGCGAATAACCCCGACGCCATGGTCGTTGGGCTCAAGCGGATGTATGACCGGTACGGCCTGTGCGCCGGTCGGCTTTTTGAACTACAGCGCTGGCTGATGAGGGGGCGCGATGAGTGAGTTCTCGATCGAGATCGGAAAATTTCTCGCGCTGGTGGTGACGCTCATCGGCATCTTCTACGGTATGAGCCGCAGCCAGCGCGCTGGCTTCGAGAAGCACATCGACGAAAAATTCAAGGCGCTCGGTGACGAGCTGACCCGCGTCGAGAAAAACGCCGCCACTACCGCTGCCGAAATCGCCCGGGTGGAACGCGACCTCCTGGAGCTGCGCGCAGAGTTACCTGATCGGTATGTTCGGCGCGAGGACTACATCCGGGGACAGAGCCTCATCGAGAGCAAACTGGACGCCCTGGCTGTGAAGCTGGAGAACCTACAGTTGAAGGAGGCCAAACGTGGACCATAGAAAAATTCGGCGGGAAAGCATGCGCTGGAATCTGATCCTGACGCTCAATCATGCCCGGCCGATTGGTGCCCATGAGCAACTGGTGCTGCAGACCGTCCAGGGGGTATATCCCGATGCGACACCGACCGAGGTCCGCCGCGAGCTGGAATATCTGGATGACCGCAAGCTCATCGAAGTGGAGCGGGATCCGTCCGGCGCCTGGCGCGCAAAGTTGACTCATTATGGGGTGGACCTGGCCGAGTACACAGTTGACTGTTTCCCGGGCATCGCCCGCCCCGAAAAGTACTGGTGAGGCCAATGCCGCAGGTATCGAAAGTTCAACGGCTCAGCGCCGAAGACAAGCAGTGGCTGGACCAGCAGCTGGTTCAGCGCGGCTTCTCCGGCTACACGGAGCTGGAGACGCTCTGCAAAGAGCGCGGCATCGACATAGCGAGCAGCAGCTTGCACCGCTACGGCTCCACGTTCAAAGACCGCCTGGATCGCGTGAAGCTGGTCACGGAGCAGGCCCGCGCCGTTGTCGCCGAGGCCCCGGACGACGAGGGCGCCATCAACGAAGCGCTGATGCGCCTGGTGCAGGAAAAGTTGTTCGGCGTGGTCATGGAGATCGAGATGGCCCCGGGCGACATCGGGAAAATCGCGAAAGCGATCGCCGACCTTGGCCGGGCCAGCGTCAGCCAGAAGCGCCTGGCCGCCGAGGTGCGCAAGCAGGCCCTGGAAGACGCGGCGAACAGCGCGGAGAGCGCCGGCCGGGCCCAGGGCGTCAGCGATGATGGCATCGCCGCGATGCGCGCGGCGATCATGGAGAGCATGGCGTGACCCTTAACCCCATCGCCGCCGGCGTCAAACAGGCAAACGACACGAACGCCATCCTGCTGTCCTATCAGCAGAAGTGGGTGGCCGATAACTCGCCGGTCAAGATCATCGAGAAGAGCCGCCGGATCGGCCTGTCGTACGCTGAGGCGGCTGATGATGTGCTCTATGCCGCATCCGAAGCCGGCGCCAACGTCTATTACATCTCCTACAACAAAGAGATGACCCAGGGGTTCATCCAGGACTGCGCGGCCTGGGCCCAGGCCTATCAAATGGCCGCGTCGCAGATCCAGGAATCGGTCATCGAGCAAAGCGACAAGCAGATCCTGACCTACACCATCAAGTTCGATTCCGGCCACATGATCCAGGCGTTCACATCGAACCCCCGGAACCTCCGTTCCAAGGGGCGTCCGGGCGAACGCCTGGTGATCGACGAGGCGGCGTTCGTTGACGATATCGGCGAGCTGCTGAAGGCGGCCATGGCGATGACCATTTGGGGCGGCCAGATCCGGATCATCAGCACCCACAACGGTGAGGAAAACCCGTTCAACCAGCTGATCAACGACGTCCGCGCCGGCCGCTACGATTACTCCCTGCACCGCGTCACCCTCGACAATGCTCTAGACTCCGGCCTCTACCGCCGGATCTGCAAGGTGACTGGGCAGCTCTGGAGCGAGGAAGGCGAGCAGCGCTGGCGCGAGCAACTGATCAACCGCTACAAGCCGAATCACGACGAAGAGCTGTTCTGCGTGCCGGCGCTCGGCGGCGGCGCCTATCTCACCCGCGCGCTGGTGGAGCCACGCATGGCGCCGGCGCCGATCGTCCGCTTCAACGGCGACCGGGCCTTCAATGAAGCGCCGGAGCCGTCCCGGGCCGCGCAGATGTCCGACTGGATCCGCGACGAGCTGCTGCCCTTGCTGCAGCGCCTCGACCGCTCGCGCCGGCACGCGCTGGGTATGGACTTCGCCCGCAGCGGCGATATGTCCGTGCTGGCGCCGATGGAAGTCAGCAAGACGCTGCACCGTACGGTGCCGCTGCTGGTGGAGCTGCACAACGTCCCGTTCAAGCAGCAGGAACAGGTGCTCTTCGCGCTTGGCGATCGCCTGCCGCGACTCTCGGGCGTGGCGATCGACAGCACCGGTAACGGCGCCTATATCGGCGAGGCCGCACACGATCGCTGGGGCTCCATGGTGGACCAGGTGCACTTCAGCGAATCCTGGTACCGGGACAACATGCCGCGCTACAAGGCGCGATTCGAGGACCAGGTCATCACCATCCCGCTCGATGACGACGTCCTCGAAGACCACCGCGCGTTCCGCCTGGTTAACGGCGTAGCGCGGCTGCCGAACGGCAAAACCGACAAGAGCGGCAGCCGCCACGGTGACTCGGCCATCGCGATCGTTTTGGCGGATTCGGCCAGTCTGATGGACCTGCCCCCGATCGACTTTCAGTCCACCGGTCAGCGCGCTTCCGTTCTGGCCGGTGAACAGTTGGCTGGGCCCACGATCACCGAGACCGGGTTCGGCACCGTGGGCGGCGGCCCTGACCTTGGAGGCTTTTGATGGATTACGAACAGACTCCCTCCGGCATCTTTGTCCCGGTGAACTTCGCCGCCACTGGCGCCCAGCACCGCCCGGAAATGCGTGAGGTCGCCACCACGCTCGACGGCCGAGACATTACCCGGGGCTACATCGACCCGGTGGCGATCCAGCCCACCACGGACACGGTGCTGCGTCTGCGCGGTAACGGCGACTACCGGATCTATCGTGAGGTGCTGCGCGATGACCAAGTCGCCAGCTGCTTCAACCAGCGCCAGCTCGCGGTGGTCGGCAAAGAGTGGGCCGTGGATCCAGGCGGCAAGACCCGCAAGGACAAGGCCGCCGCCCAGCACCTCGAAGAACAGCTGCACGCCGTTGGCTGGGACCGAGTCACCAGGTTGATGATGTACGGGATCTTCTATGGCTTCGCGGTGGCGGAATCCATGTGGGGCCGCGACTCGCGTCATATCATTCTGGACAACATCAAGGTCCGTAACCGGGCCCGATTTGGCTACGACGGCAGCGCCCGCTTGCGCATGAAGACCTTCAGCGAGCCGGAAGGTGAGCTGATGCCCGATAAGAAGTTCTGGACCTTCACCACCGGTGGAGACCACGACGACGAGCCCTACGGCATCGGCTTGGGGCATTGGCTGTACTGGCCGACCTTTTTCAAGCGCAACGGCTTGAAGTACTGGCTGATCTTCCTGGAGAAGTTCGGGCAGCCCACTACCAAGGGCACTTACCCGCGCAATGCGCTTCCGGATGAGCGCCAGAGGCTACTGCAGGCGCTGAGCGCGGTGAACACGGACGCCGGTATCGCCATTCCCGAGGGCATGGAGATCGAGCTGCTGGAGGCCGCACGCAGCGGCTCAGCGGATTACCAGAGCCTGTATGACCGGATGGACCGTGCGATCGCAAAGGTATGTCTCGGTCAGGTGGCCAGCAGCGAGGGCACGCCCGGCAAACTCGGCAACGATGATCTGCAGGGCGAAGTCCGAACGGACCTGGTCAAGGCCGACGCGGATCTGATCTGTGAATCGTTCAACCGTTCCATCGGGCGCTGGCTGACCGAATATAACTGGCCAGGCGCGGCCGTTCCTCGTGTCTATCGCAAGGTAGAACCGGAAGAGGATCAGAATCAGAAAGCCGAGCGGGACGAGAAGATCTACAAGATGGGCTTCAAGCCGACGCTCAAGCACATCCAGGATAACTACGGCGGCGACTGGGTGGAGCGCGCACCTGAGCCGCCGCCAGGGTCCACTTTGCCCGGCGCCCAGCCTGGCGCCGCAGCGAACTTCGCCGAAGGCCCTGAAAGCCCGCCGGCGCAAATGCTGCCGACCGCACGGGACAACCTGGAAACCGTCACCAACGGCTGGCTGGATCGCGTCCGCACGCTAGTGGATGACGTCGCCAGCCTCGAAGAGCTGCGCGACCGGCTGATCGAGGTGTACCCGGACATGACGCTGGACCAGTACGCGGATGCGCTGGCCGAAGCGATGGCGGCCGCCCACCTGGCGGGCCGCAACGAAGTCACCGAGGAGTCACCGGATGCCCTCCGCTAGCTACGGCTCAGTCCCGTTCCGGGAGCAAACCGATTTCTTTCGGCAGAAGCTGAACGTCCCGACCCAGGCCTGGACTGATATCTACGGCGCCGAGCATGACTTTGCTTTTATGGTCGCCGGCGCGAACCGGAACGCGATCGTCGCCGACTTCCGGGAAGCGGTGGAGGACGCCATCGCCGGCGGCGGTACGCTCGAGCAGTTCCGTAAGGACTTCGATCAGATCGTTGAGCGCCACGGGTGGGACTACAACGGCGGGCGGCAGTGGCGCTCGCGGATCATCTACGACACCAACCTCTATTCCAGCTACAACGCCGGCCGGTACCAGCAGCTTTGGGACGCCCGGGAGGCCGTTCCGTACTGGCGGTACGACCACTCCGACGCCGTACAGAACCCTCGGCCGGTCCACCTTTCCTGGAACGGGTTGGTGTTGCCTGCAGAGGACCCCTGGTGGCGCACCCACTTCCCGATCAACGCCTATGGTTGCCACTGTGGCGTGACGGGGCTCACCGACGTGGATCTGGAAGACATGGGTAAGAGTGGCCCCGACCAGGCACCGCCGATCAACTGGGTCACCCGGGAGATCGGCCAGCGCAGCCCGGACGGCCCCCGCACGGTGCGCGTCCCCGAGGGCCTGGACCCGGGCTTCGACCACATCCCCGGCCGGAGCCGGCTGGAAGGCGCCGTGCCGCCGGAGCGGCCGGATCCGCCGATCGCCGGCTCCATGGGTGGCCCAGGGCTGCCGAACCGGCGCGCCCCGGATGCGATGCCGCCGGCACGCACCGCGCCGGCCAGCCGGTTGCTGCAGGAGGGTCTCAGCGAGGAACGGTATGCCGAAGCCTTCCTGGAAGAGTTCGGCGCAACGCTCGACCGGCCACGGCTCTTCAGGGACGTTCTGGGTGAAACGCTGGCGATCGGCCGCGGACTCTTCGAGCAGCGCCGCACTGGCGCTCTCAAGGCGGACAAGAACGGCCGGGGCCGCTTCATGAAGGTGCTGGCCGACGCGATTCAGAGCCCCGACGAGATCTGGGTGCGCATTGAGTGGCAGGCGGCGCGCAAGGTGGCGGTGGTGCGCCGGCGTTACCTCGCGCGTTACCTGCTCCCCGGGATGACCGTGCCGGCACTGGCGGTGTTCGAGTGGAGCGAGTCCGGCTGGGCGGGCATCACGGCGTTCCAGCTGGAATCGGGGGACATCAACGATATGCGCCTGGGCATCAGGCTGTATCGGCGGGAAGACGAAGAGTAAGGAAGGATCCCGCTGGCCGGCTCCAGCGGGCAGCTTACGCACCTGGTGGCCCAACTGCCGGGGGCAGCACATGCGCAAGCCGGACGCTTAGTTTAGGAGGTTTGAATGGCAGGCGCCAGAATCGAGTTGGATAGCTCCCGGGCCCAGGCGGCGCTCGGCCGCATGATCGGCGAGCTGCAGAACCCGGTCCCCCTCTACCAGCAGATCATCGAGTACCTGCGTCGCGTACACGAAGAGCGCTTCCGTGCTCAGCGCTCTCCGCAGGGCAAGCCTTGGGAAGCGCTCAGTCCGGCCTGGCAGAAACGCAAGCACCGCAACAAAGATAAGATCTTGACGTTCCGGGGCTACCTGCGTGACACCCTGGCCGGCCAGTACGACGCCGGCGGCGTCGAGTTCGGTACCAACCGAGTCTATGGCGCCATCCACCAGTTCGGCGGATGGATCACACATCCGCGTGCCGGGAAGATCTATATTCCGGCTCGACCCTGGCTCGGAACCGACGACGATCAGGACCTCCACATGGTCCGTTTGGCCCGCATACGGCTCGAAAAATCGGCCCGGGGCTAAGCGGCCCTAGAAGCCGCCGCGACCCCGCACCCCCTCCGACGGTAGCCCGAGATCGCGTTCCAGGCCCATAAATCGTTTATAAATCCTCGTCGGCCCTAAATCCCCCCAGGCCGGGCCGGCGATTCCCGGTCACGGGCTGTCCCTGCCAGATTGTTCAAGTTTTGCCCCCGTTCAAAAGACCCGCGTCGCCGGCGGCCACTAGGCTCACCTCATCACGTCAAGGTGAGCGATATGGATCCACTGGAAATTTTCAAAAGCGGCACATGGACCGACATGAGTGGCAAGGAGTTGTCGTTCAGCGACGAGGACCTGCAGGCCACCATTTCCGCCTATGACCCGGCGCTGTTTAAAGCGCCCCTGGTGGTCGGTCACCCGAAAACCGAAGACCCGGCCTACGGCTGGGTCGACAAGCTGGACCTGGCGGGCGACAAGATGACCGCCACGGCTGACCAGCTGGAGCCTGAGTTCGCCGCCATGGTGAACGACGGCCGGTTCCCCAAAGTGAGCGCGAGCTTCTTCCACCCTGATTCCAAGAACAACCCCAAGCCTGGCGTTTGGTATCTGCGCCATGTCGGCTTTCTGGGCGCCGCCGCGCCGGCTGTGAAGGGGCTGAAGGCTGCCAGCTTTTCCGACGACGCTGAGGGCGTCGTCACCATCGAGTTCGCGGACGCCGACTTCGAGAGCCGCTGGGCGATCAGCCGGGTGTTCCGAAACATGCGGGACTGGCTGCTGGATCAATTCGGCGCCGAAACCGCTGACCGAGTCGTGCCGGATTTCCTGGCGCGATCCGCTGAAGAGGCGGCGACCCGACCGGATGACGACGCCCAGCCGGCGTTCTCCCAACCCCCTGAGAAAGAAGAGGAGCCCACCGTGGACCCCAAAGACAAATCGAAGCCGGATAACGCTGACTTTGCACAGCGCGAAACGGCGTTGAGCCAGCGTGAACAGGAGCTGGCTGATCGTGAAAAGGCCCTGGCGGAGCAGGAAGACAAACGCCACCAGGAAGAAGTGGCCGCCTTCGCGGACCAGCTGGTCAAAGACGGCAAGCTGCTGCCGCGTGAAAAGGACGGCCTTGTGGCGTTCATGGCCGGCCTGGATGGCGACGACACCGTCAGCTTCGCCGAGGGCGGTAAGACCGTGGAGACCTCGCGCGAGAAATGGCTGCGCGGCTTCCTGGAAGAGTTGCCGGAGCGCGTCGACTTTTCCGAGCGCGGCGATGATGAGGACCGGGACGTCACCAGCTCGGCGAGTTTTGCGGCGCCGGCCGGCTACTCGGTCAACCAAGACAAACTGGAGCTTCATCGTAAGGCGGAAGCCTACGCGTCGAAGCACAAAGTGGACTACAACACCGCCCTGTCGGCGGTGAGCTAAGGGAGCCTCAACCATGAGTGCACAGTCTATTGCGGTGCTCACCCTGACCTTTGCGGCGACCGCTCAGGTCACCGCTGAGCGCTTTGTCGGCTTCGACGGCGCACCGGCCACTGCTGCTGGTACCGCCGCTGGTGTTTCGCGCACCAATGCCGCTACCGGCGATGACTTCGCCGCTGATGTCATCGGCACGTCGGTGGTGGAGGCTGGCGGAGCGATCGCCGTGGGGGGTGAGATCGAAGTTGGTACGGCCGGTAAAGCCGTGGCACTCAGTGCCGGCGTGACCGTCGCCCGCGCCCTGCAGGAGGCGACCGCCGATGGCGATCGCATCGAAATCCTTCTGATCGGCAACTAGGAGATAACCATCATGCCTCAGATGAGCAACCAGCAGGTCCGGGTTATCGACCCGATCCTGACTACCCAGGCACGTGGCTACCGTCATCCCGGACATGTTGGCATGACGCTGTTCCCGCGTGCACCCGTATCCGTGGCCGGCGGCCAGGTTCTCACATTCGGTAAGGAGTCTTTCCGCCGATACAACGCCCGGCGTGCCCCGGGTGCGGCGACGAAACGCATCCAGTTCGGCTATCTGGGGGAGCGCTTCTCCCTGGTCGAGGAATCTCTGGAAGGCGTGGTTCCCCGTTCTCACCTCCGCGATGCGAGTCAGGTGCCTGGCATTAACTTGGGTCAGCGTGCTGTTCGTAACGTCATGAACGTTTTGTCGCTGGGCCTGGAATGCGACCAGGCAGATCTCGCTCGTGATCCGGCTCGCTATGACAACGACCACAAGGTCGACTTGGCGGGCGCCAAATGGACAGACGATGCCAATAACCCGGCCAAAGACATCCGCGTCGGCGAGGAGGTCATTCGTGAATCCATCGGCATGGCCCCCAACACACTGGTCCTCAGTGCCAAGGCCTTCGCCGCCATGCGCGAGAATTTGAATGTTCTGGATCGGTTCAAGTACACCTCCAGCGATTCGGTCACTGCGGAGATGATCGCCGCGATGCTCGACCTGGACCAGGTTGTGATCGGTAAAGCGGTTGTGGCAGGCGAAGGTGATGCATTCTCCGACGTCTGGGGCAGCGACGCGATTCTCGCCTACTGTGCTCCTGACAGCGGTGAAGGGGCCAATATGGAAGAGCCCAGCTTTGGCTACACCTACGCGATGGAAGGTCACCCGCTCGTCGAGGAAACCTACTACGCCGACAACAACAAATCCTGGATCTACCCGGTGACCTACGAGCGCGATCCTGTGCTCACTGGAATCACCGCCGGGTACCTTCTGCGGAACGTCGGTTAACCCATACCACCCGCGCCGACGCAGGGATGAGCACAGGGCCAAGGGACGGCCCCAGGCGCTAACGGAGAGTAAAGATGCCCAAGTATCCGATTCTCAGCCCGGTGAAGTTTGGGGGTGAGATCCATAAACGCGGTGAGCTGGATTGCACCGAGAAGGAGGCCGCCCCTCTGATCAAGTCGGGCAGCCTTGGGTCTGCTGTCGACGGCGCTGGCCAGACCAGCAATCCCGTGCCCGGTGGCGCGTTGACCCCGGAGCAATTCTCGGCGGCCGTGGCGAAGCTGGACACGCAGAACAAGAGCCACTGGACCAACGCGAACAAGCCGGAGGTTAAAGCACTGGCGGAAGTAGCGGGACTGAAGCTGAAAGCCGCCGATCGCGACCACTTATGGGCGCACCACCAAGCAAAGAACGCCCCGATCGAGGGTGTCTGGGTCAAGGCCAAGGACGGCACCGTGACGTTCGGTGAGCACGAGATCGATACCGATGGTATCGGCTTCGCCGACGGTGTGCTGACGGAGGAGCAGTTGGCCGAGCTGGAAGCCAATGACCAGGTAGAGGTCGAAGCCGGCACCTTCGAGGGCATGGTTCAGCAATGAACTACGTCACCCACCAGCAGCTCGCCGAGCGGCCCGGGGCCAGGGAACTGGCCCAGGTGGCCACCGCCCAGCATGAACGGGTAGTGGCCGCTGAGCTGATGGAGGCCACGCTGCTGGATCAGGACCGGAGCACCTGGCCGGCTGATGAGGTGGCGGTCGCCGACGATGCCCTGCAGCGGATCGACGACGCTATATCGGATGCCCAGGCGCAGATCGATGGCTTTCTGGCGAGGCGGGGCTATCTCCCCCTGGATCCGGTACCCCGCGTCGTCAGCAATTGGGCCCGGGCCATCACCCGGTACCTGTTGCACAAGGACCGCCTCAGCAGTGACGACGGCAGCGACCCGATCGTCCGGGACTACCGGGACGCTCTGAAGCTGCTGCAGCTGACGGCCGACGGCAAGTTCAGCCTCGGTGCAAACGATAGCCAAGCCAGCCAGGGCGCCGGCTCGCCGGAGTTCCGCACCGGCATGACCACCTTCCGCGACAACCTGGGTGACTACTGATGAGCCAGCCGCTGGACACCACACTCATTGAGGCCCGCATCCGCGATGTGGTCTCGCAGTTTGAGGTGGTGGGTGGCGCGGCCGACTACGCCGCCGTGCAGGACCTTCGGGGCTTTCGCACGCCAAGCGCCTTCGTCGTCGCCGGCCAGGAGAAGCGGGTGCCGGAGGCCTCGGAGGGCCAGCGCAGGATCAGCGGTAAGCAGCAGGTTGAGACCACCTTCGGGGTGGTTCTGGCCTTACGGAACTATCGGGATCCCCGTGGCGAGGCGGTCAACACCGACGCCCGGCCGCTGATTGGCGCGGTGCGCGATGCGCTCATGGGCTGGACGCCCGGCGCGGGGATCATGCGGCCGATCGCCTGGCAGCAGGGCGACGTCCTGGACTACGACGCCAACACCCTGTTGTGGGCGGAGGTTTTTTCCACAAAGCACTTCATCGGAGGCAACGCCCCATGACCACGAAGCAAAAGACCGTGACGGTCACCCTGGCCGGCCCGCACGAACACAAAGGCCGCCCGTGCAAAAAAGGGGACCAGATCGAAGTCACGCCGCGCCAAAAGGCGTGGCTGGAGAAGATCGGGAAGCTGGAAGGCTCCCGCCCCGGCGGCTACCAGCCCGCCGAGACCGCCCCGCCGGAGAAGACCGGCGGCAAAGACAGCAACAAGGGGGCTGACCAATGAGGGATTTCTCGCTGCAAGGCAAAGTGTATCTGGGTGAGCGCCTGGCCAATGGTAAGCCCGGCGCAATGCGCTGGGTGAACGACGCTGGCCTCTTGAACATCGCGATGAGCGTCACGGAGGAAAACCGGCAGGAAAGCTATTCCGGCAACCGGCAGACCAGCGCGACCTTGAACACCGCGACCGAGGTGACCTTCAACCTCACGCTTCGCCACGGCGACGCCAAGAACCTGGCGCTCGGCCTCTACGGCAAGGCGCTGACCGTGGCGTCTGGCTCCAAGACTGGCGAGCCGCTGCCCGAGCCTCTCACCATCGGTGACCGGGTGATTCTGGATCGCGGCAACATCAGCAATCTGGTCCTGTCCGATTCAGCGGGCACACCGACGGAGCTGGTGGAAGACACGGACTACCGCATCGAGTCGGTGCCGGGTGGCGTGCTCGAAATCCTCAGCGATCTCAGCGGCTTCACCGCGCCCTTCGAAGCGGATTATGAGTTCGGCGCCAGCACCGATGTGACCATGTTCACCGAGCGTCCACCGATTCGTTACCTGATGCTCGACGGCGTCAACACCGTCGATGACAGCGGGGATCGTATCCGCGCGCGCCTGTATCGCCTGAAGTTCAATCCGGTGAATCAGCTGGACCTGATCAACGAGTCCTTCGGTGAGCTGGCGCTCAGCGGTACCGCGCTGTTCGACCCGCTGAGCGAGCCGGATCCGGCACTCGGTGGCTTTGGCCGTATCGAGCTGCTGGACGAGGGCGCGTAATGGCACGCCGGCATCCGAAGAAAAAGCAGGCGAAGCAGCAGGCCGAGGCCGAGGACGATCTGTCCATCCTCCACCCGGATCGGGAGATCCACGTGGGGGGTGAGACGGTCACCGTCCGTGAGTACGGTTTCGTCGAGGGCCTGCGGATCCGTGCGGCGGCCGCGCCGCTGATCGATGAGCTGTACCAGGTCATGCGCGGCGGTGACTCGGACCTGGACAGCATCTATGCGTTGCTCGCCGAGCACCACCAGCTTCTGGTGGAGCTGATGGCGGCCTCGATCGACCAGGATCTCGAATTCATCCAGGGACTCAGCGATGGGGACGGCAGCCTGCTGATGGACACCTGGTGGGTGGTCAACTCGGCTTTTTTTATTCGGGCTGTGCAGCGGAAGATGCAGATCAGTCGGGTTCACGGTCGAACGACGGCGACACGGAGTTCCGCTGGAGGGACGTCTACGCCGCGCTCATCGCCGACGGACACCCCCCAGACCGACTCGGGCGATACACCGAGCGACAGCTAAAGCTCTACTACGACGCTGCACAGCGCCGAGAGCGTCACCACCGCGCCGATCTCTTCCTGGATGTCAGGGCGGCGTTCGGCGCGGACAAACACCAGGCGAATGACCACCTGCGTGCCCTGAAGAAAGACTGAACGGCGGCTGCGGCCGCCGCTTAGTTTTGCCCGCGTTCAAAAGACCCCGCCCACCGTCGTCGCCATCATCCCGCTATGGCCTCCGACAACCTCGATCTCGCACTCCGCATCCGCGCGGACCTAAAAAGCGCCCTGCGCCAGCTGGACCAGTTCGACAAAGGGCTGGACCAATCTGGTAAGCGGGCGCGGCGTGCCAGCCGGGATCTGGGTACCCTGGATGGTGCCGCGAACAAACTCCGAAACACGATGGCGGCCGTCGCCAGTGCGCTGCTGTTGCGTGAGATCGTCCAGGCGGCTGACACCTACACTAACCTGCGCAGCCAATTACGACTGGTTACGGACAGCCAGGAGGACCTGAATAGCGCCTGGGAAGCGAACTATGCGCTGGCTCAGGAAACCCGCCAGGGCCTGGCGCCAACAGTTAACCTCTACGCGCGCCTGGCGCGAGCCACCGAAGAGCTGGATCTCAACCAGCAGCAGCTGCTCACCGTCACCCGGGCCATCAACCAGTCGTTCATCGTGTCCGGCGCGTCGGCCCAGGAAGCGGCGTCGTCGACGCTGCAGCTCAGCCAGGGCATCGCGAGCGGGACGTTGCGTGGTGAGGAACTGAATTCTGTATTGGAAAACAGCCCGCGTCTGGCTAGAGCGATCGCCCAGGGCCTTGGCGTCACGATCGGGGAGCTGCGTGAACTGGGCCAAGAAGGCCAGCTCACCGGCGAGGCCGTCACCAAGGCCCTGCTGCGCACGGCCGACACCATCAACGACGACTTCCAGAACATGGAGCGCACGGTTGGTCAGGCGCTGCAGCAGCTGCGCAACGACCTGGTCGTGACGTTTGGCCAAACCGACACGACTGGCTTCGTCGACTCGATCGATGAGCTGCGCACCATCGTCACCGACCCCCAGTTCCAGAAGTCCGTGGTGGCGCTGGGCACGGCATTCGCTACCCTCGTCGGTTGGTTGGCGAAAGGGACCACAGAAGGGGTCGAGTTCACGCGCTGGCTCGGCGAAGAACTCGCCGCGAAGATCAACGGCATCGCCGCCAACGACATCCCACGGCTGGAACAGAAGCTGGCGGGGCTGAGGAAAGAACTCGATCCGGACACCCCATGGTTGGAGATGGACGTCGGCCTGGTGTTCACCAGCGACGAAGAGATCCGACGGCAGATCGCCGAGACCGAAGCCCAGCTCAAGCGTGCTTATGACTCGCAGGAACTGGCGCGCAAGCTCGGTCAGTCAACATCCACCGGTGACAAGAACCAAGACGAAGACGACGACGGCAAACCGCTACTGGGTGGTGGTGACGACAAGGAGGCCGAAAAGCGGCTCAAGCGCCAGCGCAAGTTCGTCGAGGCCCTGGAGCGCGAGGCGGAGCTGTATGAGGCCTCCGATGCGGCCGTTCGCCAGTACGAGATCACCCAGCAGGGTCTCACTGGTAAGTTGCTGGAACGCGCCGAGGCGGCCAACAAAGCGCTCACTGAGCAGGAAAAGCTGACCCAGGCGACCAAGGACGCGGCGGCCCTGAACGACATCCAGAACCAGCTGCTGGAGGGTCAGGGCCGTGGCGCCGAAGCCGTGGGCGCCGAGCTGGAGGCTGAATACGCGGATCTGTTGAAGCGGCTCAAGGCGCGCGGCGACGACGCCGGCGTCGACCTGATTAATAGCCTGATCAACGTCGAGGTCGCCAGCGCGCGCCTGCAGGAGCTGCAGGGCCAGATCGACCGCGTGTTCGCGGCACAGTCCCGCCAGGAGAGCCGGATCCAGGCCCAGCAAGAAGCCGGTGTCATCAGCGAGCTGAACGCCCGCGAGCAGCTCGTGGAGCTGCACCGCGCCACCGCCGACCAGGTGGACGAGCTTCTGCCGAAGATGCAGCAGTTGGCCGAAGTCACCGGCGACAAGGCCGCGCTGGAGCGCGTCAAGGATTTGCGCGCCGAGATGCAGAACCTGCGCCTGGTCACCAACCAGTTCGCCACCACGCTGCGGGATTCGTTCGAGGAGGGCCTGGCGGACGGCCTGCAGAAGCTCGCGAAAGGCACCCAGGACCTCGAAGACACGGTCCGTGGCGTGGCCCAAGCCATCGCCGACGCCATGCTGCAGCTGGCCGCTCAGAACCTGGCACAGATGGCCACCCAGGGCCTCAGCAACCTGCTGACCGGTGGTGCTAAGGCCGGGGCAGAAACGGCGGCGGCCGCCGCCGGCGCAGCAACTATGGCTGGCGCCATCACCAGCGCCTCTGCTGTCGGTGGCTCCACGATTGCCGGCTCGATGACAGCTGCTGCCGTTGTTGCCGGCCAAACAATCGCTGGCGCCATGACAGCCGCATCGGTCGGCGGCGTCGCCGGCGGCTTCGCGGAGGGCGGCTGGACCGGCCCGGGCACGAAGTACACCGTCGCGGGCGTGGTCCACGCCGGCGAGTACGTGCAGCCGGCGCACGTCATGCGTCAACCGGGTGCCATGGGATTCATGGAATCGTTCCGTCGGCAGGGTATGGCCGCGCTCAACGGTTTCCGAGGTTACGCCAACGGCGGCCTAGTGCAGCCCTCCCCGGCGATCATGGAAAGCCCGGCCGCCACCCTGGCCGCGAACATTCCGCCGGCGCAGCTCAAGCAGCGTCTGCTGCCCATCCTCTCCGACGACGTCGTCGCCGATGCCCTGCGCGGCCCGGCCGGCGAAGAGATGCTGGAGCTGCACATCAGCCGAAACCCCAGCAAGTTCAACCAACTGATCAAAGGAGGCAGCTAATGCCCGTCGAGATCGGCACGGCCAGCGGCCACCTGGACCTGCTGCATCGCCTGCAGCGCTTCGTCTGCGGCCACGGCACCTGGTCCGCTGCGCCGCAGTTTACCGGCGACGGCCCCGGCACTATCAGCGGCATCGCGACCGCCCCGGCCACGATTACCGAGACCTGGACCATCACCTGCAGCAACGCGGACATCCCCGGCGAAGAGATCTGGACGGTCACCGGCTCGGTCACCGGCGCCACCGCCGACGCCACCACCGGCACCGCCTACGACAACGGGCTGATCGAGTTCCTGATCACCGGCACCGGCTACGTGGTGGGCGACGTGTTCACGTGGGACGTCACCCAGGGGCTGATGAGTGAGGCCGGATCCGCGTGGACCCTGTTGAGTGAAGGGCTCGATGGCGACTTTGATCAGGACTACTACCTGCGCGCGCCCGGACTCACCGGCGCCGAGGAGATCTACCTGAACGTCGGCGCCTATCAAAGCGGTGCCAGCGACTATTTCAACTGGGAGGCCCGTGGCGCGATCGCCCACGAGCCGACCTTCGCGTTCAACGGCCAGCCGGGCGTGAGCCCGAACGCCAACCTGCTGCTGTGGAACGACGCCATTCCCTACTGGCTGGTGGCGAACGGGCAGCGACTCATTCTGGTGGCCAAGATTTCGACCACCTATCAGCTGCTGTACCTCGGCAAGATTCTGCCCTACGGCACGCCGGCTCAGTTTCCCTATCCAGTGCTGGTAGCGGCCACCACCGACCGCGCCGCCACTCGCTGGTCGAACAGCGACACGGACTCGTCCAGCGTCCTGAACCCAGGGAAGGGAGTCTTCCTGTACACCACTGACGGCGGCTGGAAGCGAATCGAGAATCGATATGGCGCCAACGGCCAGGGGAGATGGCAGCAGGGCCTCTTAGATATTTTTCCAACTCACAGTAATGCCTTCGGTGATCCGGGAACCGGGAACGCCGATTTTAACGGGCCGCAGGTGCATCCCGCACCGGATGGAACTTACACGTTACTGCCCTTGGTCCCGCTCTGCCGAAACGCGGAATACGCCTCGTTGAACCAGTACGGTGAGTTGGACGGGTTGTTCTGGGTCACCGGCACCGGTAACGCGGCGGAGAACATTCTCTCCATCGATGGGGATGATCACCTGGTCATCCAGAATATATATCGCACCAGCTGGACCGATTACGGCGCAGTGAGGTTGACCTGATGGCATATGAAACGGGCGTTGCAACGGATGTCATTGATCTTCTGGCTAAAATCCGGAGCTTGGCAGACGATCTTGGCTGGACGATCGACCGTCACGATCCAGCGGAATTGGCCCTACATCACGCCGATGCGGGTTACTTCACCTTGCGGGCTACTCCGGAAGAAGACGACATCCAAACCAATTGGGACCCTGGTCCGTCTATATCGATATGGGGACACACTGGTTTCGATGCTGGCGCCGCGCACAATGCTCAGCCGGGCTCATCCGGCGGCGAGTACGGCAGGACCAACGCACTGCGCGGGCCGTTTGCGGCATACCATCTGTTCGGCACCACGCAGTATATTCACTGTGTCATTGAAATCGTTCCTGGGGAATTCGGGCATTTTCATGTCGGGCGGCTCGACAAGACAGGGGCCTATACCGGGGGCGAGTACGTGACCGGCACCCGTTGGGACTATTACCTTGCCGGTACGAGTTATCATAACGACGCGTCGTCCAACCAGCACGCAGTGCCCTTCGACGGCGTCTCATACTATGGCCCCGGGCAAGGCGCCGTAAGGCTCGATGCTGACGGATACACGGGAGAATGGGGCGCTTTTAAATACATTGGCAGCGACTCCCAAGCTTGGGGGCCCTTGCGCTTACTGGACAATCATAGTCGCTCGCCCTACAGCCACTACTGGGTATCCACGCCTAACACGGTAAATGCTCTGTCGCCGTTGGCGCCGATCTTAGTCGCGTTCTTGCTGCGGGATACGAAAACGTTCCTCGCCGGTGCGCCGGCCGATCTGCGCATCGTGAACATGAGGAACCTGACTCCTGGCGAGACCATCACTATTGGCACCGACGAATGGCTGTGCTTCCCGATCAAGAAACGCGGCTTGGAACGCTATGGGCCTGAACATGAGGTGAACTCGGGAATATTTGGCTTCGCCTACAGGAAGGTCGAGTCGTGATTTCCGTAATGCACGCGATCTGGCCCGCATCAGCCGGGTTTAACCCCATGCTGGACGCCGCTCGCGCATTGCCGGGGGAACTCGGCGTTTCCGTGCTCGGCTCCCAGCCGGTCAGCAGCACCGAAACGCTGGACACCCAACCGATCGCGGAAAATCCACGTACACCACCCGCGCGGCGGCTGGTCCGATTCCTGGACGACTACTACTTCCGGATCCACGTAAATCCGCCGGTACTGGATGCGGGCAACGTGGTATCCGCGCAAACGCATGAGGTGCGAATCTGGAACGCCTATTTGGAGCCACGCACCCTCAACGATCTATCGAGTGAGAACGCCGAGGGCATCCAGATCGCCGGGCCCGGCACGCCGCCAATGGAGTTCGAGCCGCTGCGAGAACGCTTGTGGGAGATCGCGATCGGCGTTGACGGCCCACCGGTGGTCGACGCCGCGTTCACCTGGCAGTTCACCGGTGAGCCACCTGCAGCACTCCCCATCACCGGCAACCGCGTGACGGCCTGGCCCTGGTCGCCGAATTGGAAAGAGAGCGTCCAGGAGCGCCTGGAATGGCTCACCGACATGCTGCCCAGCCAGACCGGCGTCGAGCAGCGGCGCGCCGGCCGCGACCTGCCACGCCGGCACTACGAATTCTCGATCTCGGCGGAGGGTCCCGACCGGGCTCTGCTGGATCTTGCCGTCTTCGGATGGGGGGCCCGCCTGTGGGCGCTGCCCATCTGGCATGACGTCCAGTGGCTGCCAGGCGTCGCGGCCGGCAGCCCGGAGATCGTCTGTGATACCCGGTACCGGGATTTCGATGAGGGCGGCCTGGTGCTGCTGCTTGGCGAGCAGGCCGTTGACTACGAAGTGCTGGAGATCCTCACCCTGGAGTCCGACCGCATCATCTTGCGGAACCCGGTGAAGCGGGACTGGCCGCACACCGTGCGGCTCTATCCGGTTCGCACCGCGCGCCTGACCGATCAGCCGGCGCTCACGCGGATGAACAACCGGGCGGTGCGTGGCGATGTGGAGTTCCGCCTCGAAACGCCGTCGGCCTGGCCGGCCAGCCACGTGCTCCCTGAATATCGCGGCTGGCCCGTTCTGGATATCCGGCCGGAAGAGAGCCGCGACCTGAGCCTCTCCTACGACCGCCTGCTGAGGGTTCTGGATAACGGCACGGCCGCGCCGAACGTGCGCGACCAGGCCGGCATCAGTTTCCCGGTGCAGGGCCACGGTTGGCTGCTTGAAGGGGCTGAAGAGCGGGCCGACTTCCGCAGCTTAGTGTACGCGCTGCGCGGCCGCCAAGGCGCGCTCTGGCTGCCCACCTGGATGGACGATCTGGACGTGGTCGCGCCGGTGGCCACCAGCACGTCGTTCCTCGACGTGGCCCACATCCAATATGGCCGGTTCGCCGCCGGCATCACTGGGCGGCGCGATCTGCGGGTGGAGCTGAACGACGGGACGGTCCGGTACCGGCGTGTGCTGGGTTCCTCTGAGCTGGATGCGGCGACTGAGCGGCTGAACCTCGGTGAGCCCTGGGACGTCGAGTTCGAGGCCAAACAGGTGCGCCGCGTGAGCTGGATGACGCTGATGCGGTTGGACAGCGACACCGTCGAGCTGGAGCACATCACTGACGTGGAAGGCTCGGCCCGGGCCCAGTTGGTGCTTAGAGGGGTGCGCGATGAGCTATGACGATCTGGACGCCTCAATCTCGAACGCTCGGCCGATTCAGCTGTATGAGTTCGCCCGAGGTGCGCAACGGTGGCGCTACACCAACGCTGGCCTGGACGTGGTCCAGGATAACCAGACCTTCCACAGCATCCAGATCAAAGACGACGGCATTCGCCAAACCGGCGAAGCCAGCGCCGACGCCCTGAACATCGATGTCCCCCTGGATCTGGAGCTGCTCGGCATCTACCGGATCTACCCGCCCAGCACGCCCATCGAGCTGACGATCTGGGATAAAGACCTGGGCGACCCGGCTGCGCTGGTGAAGTGGGTGGGGCTGCTGAGCGACGTCATCCTGAAGCGTCGCGCTGGCAAGGCGAAGCTGGTCTGCAGGCCACTGTCGTCCGAGCAGGACAACACCGGCTTGCGCCTGGTGTGGGGCCGCCAATGCCCCTACGCGCTTTACGACACCAACTGCCGCGTCGATAAGGAGCAGTTCCGCACCACGGCTACCCTCACCAGCGCCAGCGGCATCACGATCACCGCCGGGCCGTTCGGCGCCCATCCGGACGGCTGGTTCACCGGCGGCTTCATCGAGTGGGAGGTGGTCTCCGGCGCGGTGGAACAGCGCGGCATCGACAGCCACCTGGGCACCAACCTCACCCTGCTCGGCGGCTCCCTGGAGCTGAAGCCAGGCGTCCAGGTGCGCGCTTACCCAGGCTGCGCCCGAACGGTGGCGGTGTGCGACAGCAAGTTCGACAACGTCGAGAACTACGGCGGCGTGCCGGCGCTACCCGGGCGCTCACCCTTCGATGGCAACCCGGTTTTTTGAGGAGACGACGACATGGGTTTTCTGGTCAATATCGCGATCATGCTGGTGGTGGCCGCTCTCAGCTCGGCCCTGGCCCCCAAGCCGCCAAAGCCGAAGCCAGCGGCCTTCACGGATTTCGACTTCCCGACCGCCGAAGAGGGTACGCCCCAGGCCGTCGCTTTCGGTGACGTCTGGTCGACGGGCTGGACGGTACTCGGTGTCGGCAACTACCGCACAACACCGATCGAATCCGACGGAGGCAAGAAGTGACCGAGCCGGTCCGGGTCTGCCCGCGCCACATCCACGAAGCCGGGCTCTGCATGTCCGGCGCGCGCGCCTGGTTCAAGCGGCACGACCTGGCGTTCGAGGACTGCCGGCGCGGTCAGCTGACGGTCGACCAGGTCGAGGCCACCGGCGACGCGCTCGGATTGCGTGTCGCCGCTGTCGCACGGGAGGAAGCGGATGGGCGGCAGTAAGGAAGTCACGGTCGGGTACCGCTACTACTTCGGCATCCACATGGGGATCGGCCGGGGGCCGGTCGACGAGCTGGTCGAGATCCGCGTCGGCGATCGCCGGGCCTGGAGCGGCTCCGTCACGAGCAACACCCGCATCAACATCAACAAAGGCTACCTCTTCGGCGGTGACGAAGCAGAGGGCGGCATTGTCGGTGGCCTGGACGTCCTAATGGGTGAGCCCGACCAGGGCGTGCTGACGCGCCTGAAGAACATGCTGGGTGGCCTGGTGCCGGCGTTCAGAGGCATGTTTACCCTCTTCTTCGACGGCCAGATCGGGGCCATGAACCCGTATCCGAAGCCGTGGAAAATCCGGTACCGCCGGCACACCAAAGGCTGGGACGGCGCGTGCTGGTATCCGGAGAAGGTCAAGATCGAGCTGGCCGATGGCCAGATCCACGCGATGAACCCGGCCCACATGCTCGTGGCCTGCCAGACAGACCGCCGCTGGGGCCGGGGCCTCAGCGACAACCGCATCGACTACCAGTCATACACCGAGGCCGCGGATCGGCTGTACAGCGAGGGCTTCGGCCTCTGCCTGCTGTGGACGCGGAAAGAGTCCGTGAACGCGTTCATGCAGACGATCATCGATCACATCGGCGGCGCCCAGTTCATCAGCCGGCGCACCGGCTTGATGACGCTGCGGCTGATCCGCGACGACTACGTGCCCGAAGACCTGCCGCTGTTCACCTACGACAGCGGGCTGCTCTCTATCGAAGAAGACACACTCTCTGCCGGCGAGACCATCCCCAACGAAGTGGTGGTCAACTACCGCGACCCGATTACCAATGAGGACCGCACCGCGCGCGAGCAGAACCTGGGCGCCATCCAGTCCGCCGGCACGGTGATCAGTACCAGCGCCGACTACCCGGGGCTGCCCACCCACCGGCTGGCAAGCCGGGTCGCCCAACGCGAGATCCGGGCCCAGCGCGGCGTGCGCAAGTTCAAGGTCCGACTGGATCGGCGGGGGGCGGCGCTGGAGCCGGGCGGCGTGTTCCGCATCAGTGCGCCGGACGATGGCATCGACCAGGTAGTACTTCGGGTGGGCCGCATCGAGGCCGGTACAGTCAACGACGCGGCGATCACTGTGACGGCGCTGCTCGACGTGTTCGGGCTGCCGAGCAACGTTTACACCGAGCAGCAGCCGTCCACGTGGCAGCCGCCCAACAGGACGGCCCAGCCGGCGCTCTATCAACGCCTCCTGGAGGTGTCCTACCGCGACTTGGTGCGTCAGACCACCCAGGGGCAGCGCGACGCCCTGGAGCCCGATTCCAGCTTCCTGGGTGCGCTCGGTGTCCGCCCCACGGGTCTCTCCCTCAACTACAACCTCACCACCCGGGTCGGCTCGGCCACGTTCGAGAAGCGCGACGTCGGCGATTGGGTACCCACGGCAGTGCTCGATGCCGAGATCGGCCCGGCGGATACGATGGCCACCGTGTCCGCCGGCATCGATCTCGACCTGGTCAAGCCGGGGCGTGCCGCACTGATCGGTGAGGAAATCGTCCGCGTCGACAGTCTCGATATCGAGACGCTGGAAGTGAGCGTCTCCCGGGCCTGTGTGGACACCGTGCCCGCACGGCACCCTGCAGGGAGTCGGGTCTGGTTCTACGACACCTACGCGGCCGCCGACCCCACCGAGTACGTCGACGGCGACAGCGTGGACGCTAAGCTGATCTCCCGAACCACGGGCGAGCAGCTGGAGCCGGCGCTCGCCACGACCCTGTCCCTGCAGCTCGACCAACGCCAGGCGCGGCCGTATCCGCCGGCACGGTTAACGCTCAACGGCCAGTTCTGGCCGGAGGACCTGTTCGGCGACCTGGTGGTCGACTGGGTCCACCGCGATCGCCTGCTGCAGCAGGACGTGCTCGTGCCCTGGATGGACGCCGGCATCGGCCCGGAACCGGGCACCACCTACCAGGTCACGGTCTTCGACGGCGCCACCCAAGTGCTGCAGGAGACCGTCAGCGGCACCCAGGTCACCGTCAACCCGGGCTACGACGGCGAATTCACGATCGAAGTGGCGGCGCTGCGCGACGGGCTGCAGAGCTGGCAGGCGGTCCGCCACACCTTCAACTACACGGTCACGGAGCCGCGCGCCGCCGAAGACGGCACGCTGCGGAGCACCGAAGAAGGACAAACGAGGAGTATCGAATGAAGATTTCCGAACTCAGCGCGGCGGAAGCGCTGCAAGGCACGGAGTTGCTCGAACTCAGCCAAACCGTGGGGGGCGAGCTGGAATCTCGCCGAGTGGCGCTTTCAGTGCTGCAGGCGTACCTCGGTACTGGCGGTTCTGGGTACCTCGATAACTTATCCGCGAGTACCGACCCCGGAGCGGCGAATGACGCTAGTCTGGGCTACAGCGCCGGATCCACCTGGTTCAACGTCAGCTCCGGGGAGATTTTTCGCTGCGTCGACGCCACCGAAGGCGCTGCTGTATGGGCGAAAACCTCTCTCACTTTGGATGAGCTGGGTTCCATGGCGACGGTTAACGACGCGCCGAGCGATGGGAACGCCTACGTCCGCCAGAACGGCGCCTGGTCGCTAGCGCCGAGCGGCGGTGGTGCGGGTGCAAGCATCGTCGTTATCAGCGGAACCGCCTATACCGTAGGGGAATCGGACAGTGGCAAGGTGCTGTGGTGCACCAGCGGTGACCCCGTAACCATCACGTTCCCAGGAAGCGGCGCTCTCGCCATGGGCGCCAATATCGAGGGCGCAATCGTACAGGCCGGCGCTGGCACAGTGACGTGCCAAGGCGACGTCGATTCAGACATCTTGGCCGAAGGCGACAAGGTGGCGACGGCCGCACCAGGCGCTCCAATGAGCTTCTTCAGGCAGTCCGCGAACCTCTGGTGGCTTGGGGGGCAGCGCGCATGATGTTTCCGTTGAACCATGGGGTGATGGCAGCAGGGTCAGAGGGGATCCCCGTTACCGGCGGCCGGATAGCCCACTATAGCTCTCTAATCCTGAGCGGATATGTTGATGGTGATGATGTTTCTCTTTGGCCGGATGTTTCCGGATCAGGTTTCCACTTAAATGGATTGGCTGCCTATAACACCAGCCACCCTTCAGGAATTCCCTTATTGCTTTTTTCAGGAAATGGATTCTCTAACACACAGTTCCCTGCTCTTGGTGCTCAGAATCGAACTGTGTTCGTAGTCGGAACGTCGTCTCAAACGAGTGATAATGTTGTGGTGGCCATGGGGCGGGGGTCTGGAGGGGCGAATGGAGAAAATTATAAAGTAACTTCTGAGATGGCTCTCAGGGTGAATGGGGGCAACCGGTTCTGGCCGCCGCCTTTTACTGGCACTTCTGGCCCCATAAAGCTGGTAACAATCAGGCAAAGTGGCTCAAACACCGCAGATACTGAGGCGTGGCTTGATGGGGCCAGTCTTACAGAAACCTCGACGATTGGTGCCGAACTGAGTACAGCCAGCGGACTTGGTGTCGGCGCTCAAACGGGAACATTGCCATTTTCCGGCAACCTCGGCGAGGTCATTATCTTTAATAGAGCCTTGTCAACGTCTGAGCGCGAACAAGTGGACAATTATCTAATTCAAAGATTCCAGATCTCCGGAGACACCCCATGATCCGCCCAGCGCAGTATGCCCAGCTTGGAGGTTTTCAGTACGACCAGTTGGGACAACTTACACGTAGGCACCTATGGAGGCGGCTACGGGAGGGATACGGATGTCTCTCCGGACAGCAGTTTGGTAGCGCTCGTAGGGTACGTTTCAGGATCCGAGGGGCTCCTTAAGGTCCTGCGGTCGTCGGACTGGTCCGAAGTCTCAGAGGCGCCAGACCCTTCGGGACGGGTGTTTGGCGTTTCGTTCAGTCCTGCGTCCTAAGTTTTGCCCCTGTTCAAACGACTGCGGGGTCTATCTGAACAATGCTTTAGGACACTTTAGTGGCCGTGGACCAGACCAGATAAAAAAGGAGCTTCAGATGTAACCAGCACAGGAAAAGAGGAGCGCCTGGCCAGGGTGCAGCAACACCCTAACCAGGCCCAACCCGCAGAGCACGCTGCGAGCCGGCAAGGCTCCCCGCCCGGTACCGAGCGGAGAAAGCCTAGCAGATTGCGCAAAGGCTTTGCAGATGACGAAACGAGAAGTGCGGTGTGACCGGTGCCGGCGGAAGCTGGCCGAAGCGGTCTACACCTGGATCAGCATCAAGTGCCCGCGCTGCGGACATCTGAGCACCCACCAGAAGGCCCCTGAGCCTCGCTAGCAGGAGGCTTCATGGCAGACCCCATCATCCCCTGGCTGGGCGGCAAGCGCCGCCTGGTCGACCGGATCATCCCGTTCCTACCCCCTCACAAGTGCTACGTCGAACCGTTCGCCGGCGGCGCGGCGCTGCTATTCAATCGGCCGATGCCAGCCGAGGTGGAGGTGCTCAACGACATCAACGGCGAGCTGATCAATCTCTACCGCGTCGTCCAGCACCACCTGGAAGAGTTCGTGCGCCAGTTCAAGTGGGCCCTGAGCAGTCGGAAGGTGTTTGAGTGGCAGAAGATGACCCGGCCGGAAACCCTCACCGACATCCAGCGCGCCGCGCGCTTCTACTACCTCCAGCACCTGGCGTTCGGCGGCCGCGTCCAGGGCCAGAGCTTCGGCACCGCCACCACGTCGCCGCCCGGGCTGAACCTGCTGCGCCTGGAGGAGAGCTTGTCAGCGGCGCACCTGCGGCTGAGCAACGTCTGGATCGAGAACCTGGGCTGGGAGGAAGTGATCGGCCGGTACGACCGGCCACACACGCTCTTCTACATGGACCCGCCGTACTGGGAGACAGAGGGCTACGGCGTCGATTTTGGGTGGGAGCACTACGAGCGGATGGCCGAGCTGCTGGGCCAGATCCAGGGCAAGGCGATCATCAGCCTCAACGACCACCCGGATATCCGCGAGGTGTTCGCCGACTTCCACATGGAGACCACCGGAATCCGATACACCGTGGGCGGCGGTACCGGGGTGGAGCGACAGGAGGTGCTGATCTTCAGCTGGGACTTGGCCGCTGAGCCGGCCGGGCTGTTTTGAGCTTGCAAGGCGGTTTCACCACGCGCAACAATCTCCGCCGATCATTTATCGCATCAGAGGGCGCGATTTATCGCGCGCGGCTTCACGCCGTCGCCCACCGCCGGCGGCGTTGCTTCCCAGGCCTGGCCGAGCCGCGCCAGGATGTGCGCCACCAGGGCGGGCACGTCCTCGGGCCGTTCCCGCAGCGGTGGCACATGGGCCTCGATCACGTTGAGGCGGTAGTAGAGGTCCTGGCGGAACCGCCCGGCGGTCATCTCCTCGCCCAGGTCCCGGTGGGTGGCACACAGAATGCGCAGGTTGACGTCGAACTCCCGGGATTCGCCCACCGGCCGGATGGTCTTTTCCTGAATGGCGCGCAGCAGTTTCACCTGCATGTGCAAGGGCAGGTCGGCCACTTCGTCGAGGAACAGGGTGCCGCCGTCCGCTTCCCGGAACAGACCCTTGCGGTCCTCCACGGCGCCGGTGAAGCTGCCCTTGCGGTGGCCGAAGAACTCGCTCTCCATCAATTCCGAGGGAATGGCGCCGCAGTTCACCGCCACGAAGGGCTTTTCCCGGCGCGGGCCCAGGGCGTGGATCAGCCGCGCCACCCGCTCCTTGCCGCTGCCGGATTCGCCGCTGATGTAGATCGGCGCCTGGCTGCGCGCCAGCTTGCGGATCTGCTGCTTGAGGCGCTGCATGGCCGGGCCCTGGCCGATCAGGCCGTCTTCCTCGCCGCCGCCCTCGGCGGCCGGTTCGGCGCGGCTGATGCCCAGGCCGTCCTCGATCAGCTGTCGCAGGCGGTCCAGGGCCACCGGCTTGGCGATGAAGTCGTAGGCGCCCAGTTTCATGGCCTCGGTGGCCACTTCCATATTGCCGTAGGCGGTGATCACCGCCACCGGCATGTCCGGGGCGCGGGCGGCGGCGTGGCGGATCAGATCCAGCCCGGTGCCGTCGCCCAGGTTCATATCGGTGAGACACAGGTCGAAGGCGCCGCCGTCCAGCAGTCGCCGGCCTTCCTCCAGGGACGCCGCCGCGGTGGCGTCCAGCTTCATCCGTCCCAGGGTAATGACGAGCAGCTCCCGCAGGTCGGCTTCGTCATCCACTACCAAAACGCGAGGCGTGTTCTCTTTCATGGTTATTGAAATTGCCGATCCGGGTGGGCACAGGTTATCACAAAGCGGGCGCCGGGTTGGGCGTCCTCGTGGTCCAGGGTGGCCTGATTGGCCTGGCAGAGCTGGCGGCACACGTACAGGCCCAGACCGTTGCCCCGGTCGCTGGTGGTGTAGAAGGGTTCGAACAGGTGGGGCAGGGCGTCCTCGGGCACGCCGGGCCCGTCGTCGGTGACCGTGATCCAGGGCAGGCCGGTGCGTGGATGCACGCCGTAGGCCAGGGTCACGGCGCGCTCCGCGCCGCCGTGCCGGAAAGCGTTACCGATCAGGTTGTCGACCACCTGCACGAACTGGTTGCGGTCAAAACGGACCGCCACCTCGGCATCGCCCGGTACCAGCGTCAGCCGGTGTAAGGCTTCGCCGCGCTGGTGCCAGCCATCGACGATCTCGCCCAGCGCCTCGTCCAGGGAAAAGCGGGCGGCCTGGCCGCGCGGGCGCCGGGACAGATCCAGCACGTCGCTGATGATGCCGTTCACCCGCTGTACATGGTTGCGGATGATCGCCAGCAGGCGGGCGTCCTCCGGCGAGGCGCCGTCCTCGTCGAGCAGCTCGGTGGCATGGCTGATGGCGCTCAGCGGATTGCGGATTTCATGGGCCAGGGTGGCGGACAGCCGGCCCAGGGAGGCCAGGTTGAGCTGCTGGGCTTCCTGGGCGATGCGGGCGGTGTCCTCCAGGAACACCAGGGTGAGGTTCTCGTGGCCCGTGTCCATGGCGGCGAAGCGGGCGCTCACTTCCGGGGATTGCCGGGAAGGACGCAGCGGCGCCGGCGCGATATGGGGCGCTCCCCGCCAATGCTGGTAGCGTTCCACCAGGGGCTCGGGCAGGTGCTGGCCGGCCATGGCGCCGCCGAAGAAACCGTCCGCCGAGGGGTTGGACTGCAGCACCCGGTGGGCCTCGTCGAACACCATCACGCCGGTGCGCATGCGCGCCACGATCTGCTGGTTGAGCGCCTCCAGACGCTCGATCGCCACTCGCTGGCGGGCGGCGATGCCCTCGCTGCGCTCCAGGCGGCCGGCGATCTGCTGGATGATCAGCGACACCATGAAGAAGGCGATGCCCAGCAACCCGGCCTCGGTGAGCTGGAACGGATCGCCGTCGCCGGTCTGGATGGCGAAGTAGAACTGCTCGAACATCACCGTGAGGGTGGCCAGCGCCGCGATCAGAAAACCCAGCCGGCCGCGCAGCAGGATGTTGCCGCCGGCCACGTTGACCAGCAGCAGCACCGCCAGTCCCCCTTCCAGGCCGCCGTTGGCGTGCACCACCAGGCCCAGCACCAGCACGTCGATGACCAGGGCCACCGGCTGGGCCCAGGCCGGCTTGCGCGCCGGCCGGGTATAGTCCATGAAGGACGACAGCAGGGTAAGGATCAGGTAGCCGACCACGGTGGCTTCGAACAGGGCCGGCAAGTACTGGCCGATGACCGTGCGCCCGCTCAGATAGAACGAGGCCAGCAGCACCGTGGCGATGACGATGCGGTAGAGGTTATAGATGCGCGCCGGCGTCCAGCTAGGGTTCATGATGTTCCAGATACTGGCGCTGGTGCTCCTGGGAGCAGAAGCCCAGGCCACGGTGCCGGAACGCCTCCCGCTCGGGCACATGGAGGCCGCACTGCTGGCAGCGGATCATGGTTTCGCCACGCGGCTCCGCGGAGCGCGTCGGGCGGGTGCCGCCGTCGTCGTTATTGGCGGCGGCCAGCAGGCGTTTGGCGAAACGCCACACCAGGTACACGAGTGCCGCCAGAATCAGCAGCCGAATCAGCCCCATAAGGATCTCCCAGACGCCTGTGCAAGGTCAGGCGGCTACAGAGTACAATCACCGCTCCACGGAGAAAAGGCGGTACTATGCGACTCGTAATGGCCCAGCGGAACCCGCTGGTGGGGGACATCGAAGGCAACGCCAACGCGGTGGTGGCCGCCACCCGGGAAGCGCGCAATCTGCTCGGCGCCGAGCTGGTGATCTTTCCGGAACTGATGCTGACCGGTTATCCGCCGGAGGATCTGTTGCTGCGCCCCAGCCTCAACACCCGCATCGACGATGCGCTGGCCGCCATCGGCGCGGAGATCGCGGTGCCGGTGGTGCTCGGCTACCCGGCGGTGCGCAATGGCATCCGCCGCAACGCCGCCGGCGTGCTGTTCCCCGGCGAAAGCCGGCCGCGCCATGAGTACTTCAAACGCTGCCTGCCCAATTACCGGGTGTTCGACGAGAAGCGTTACTTCCAGGCCGGCGACCAGCCCTGTGTGTTCGAGCTGGGTGGCGAGAAGCTGGGCCTGACCATCTGCGAGGACATCTGGTTCCAGGGGCCGGCGGCGTCCGCCGCCGAGGCCGGCGCCACCAGCCTGATCAACCTCAACGCCTCCCCGTTCCGGCTCGGCAAGCTGGAGGAGCGCTACGAGCAGGTGTCCGCCCGCGCCCGGGAAACCGGTCTGCCGGTGTTCTACTGCAATCTGGTGGGCGGCCAGGACGAGCTGGTGTTCGACGGCGCGTCCTTCGCGGTGGACGCCAACGGTGAGCGGCGGGTTCAGGGCGCCAGCTTCGAGGAAGGCCTGGTTCCCCTGGACCTGGATCAGGAGGGGGGCACCCCAAGGGTCCATGGCGAGGTGCTGCCGGCGCCGGAAGGCGACGAGAGCCTGTACCGCGCCCTGGTGCTGGCGACCCGGGATTACGTCAACAAGAACGGCTTCAAGGGCGCGCTGCTGGGACTCTCCGGCGGCATCGATTCGGCGCTCACCCTGGCGGTGGCGGTGGACGCCCTGGGGCCGGAGCGGGTCGAGGCGGTGATGATGCCGTTCCGTTACACCGCCAAAATCAGCATCGAGGACGCCGAGCAGCAGGCCCGCACCCTGCGGGTGCGCTACCGGGTGCTGCCCATCGAGTCCGCCTTCAACGGTTTCATGGAGATTCTCGAGGACGCCTTCGCCGGCCTCGCCACCGACACCACCGAGGAGAACCTGCAGGCCCGCTGCCGGGGCGTGCTGCTGATGGCGCTTTCCAACAAGAGCGGCTCGGTGGTGCTCACCACCGGCAACAAGAGCGAGATGGCGGTGGGTTACGCCACCCTCTACGGGGACATGGCCGGCGGGTTCTCGGTGCTCAAGGACGTGTTCAAGACCTCGGTGTACCGCATCGCCCGCTGGCGCAACCAGAAAGCCGGCACCGAGATCATTCCGGATCGGGTGATCACCCGGCCGCCGTCGGCGGAGCTGGCCCCGGATCAGGTGGACGCGGATTCCCTGCCCGGCTACGACGAGCTGGACGCCATTCTGGAACGCTACGTGGAGCAGGATATGAGCGCCGAGGCGGTGATCCGCGACGGCTTCGAGCGGGACACCGTCTACCGGGTGGTGAAGCTCACCGATCGCAATGAATACAAGCGCCGGCAGGCGGCGGTGGGGCCCCGTGTCAGCCGCCGGGCGTTCGGCAAGGATCGCCGTTACCCCATCACCAACGGCTGGCGTCCCGGGGATTAAAAAGCGGCTTTGCGGTCGCGATTCAGGATGAAGGATTCAGGATACAGGGCGAAAGGTTTGCACTTTGCCTTCCCCTGTATCCTGAATCCTTCATCCTTTACCGCGCGGCCAATGCCGCGCTACAGCAGATCGAAGGTCAGCAGGCTCAGCAGGCCCTTGTTCTCGCTGGGCCACCAGGCCAGGTTCACCCCACCGTCGTCGTCCAGGTAGTCGCTGTCCGGCCAGCTCTCGGCCAGGGCACGGCGGCTCTTGTCCGCCAGTTCCTGCCGGTCCAGTCGCTCATACCCTTCCACCATAATGGCCAACGCCTCCGGCACCATCGGCGTGCGCTGGTAGTGCTGCACCACGTACTGGGCCCGGTTGATGGCGGCGATGTAGGCGCCACGCCGGGCGTAATAGCGCGCCGCGTGCAATTCGTGGCGGGCCATTTCGTTGCGGATGAACACCATCCGTGAGCGCGCGTCCGGGGCGTACTCGCTGTCCGGGAAGCGCGTCACCAGCCGCTCGAAATCCTCGAAGGCGTCGCGGGCGGAACTCAGGTCCCGGGAGGACTTATCCGTGCTCATGAAGGAATCGAAGAAACCCCGCTCCATGTAGAAGTTGGCCAGCCCGCGCATGTAGAGGGCGTAGTCCAGGCGCGGATGGGCCGGGTAGCTGCGCAGGAAGCGCTGGGCGGCGACCACGGTTTCCGGGTACTCCTGGGACCGGAAGTGAGCGTAGATCAGATCCAGCTGGGCCTGTTCCGCGTAGCGGCCATAGGGGAAACGCGCCTCCAGCTCCTTGAGCTGGTCGATGGCCGTCAGGTAGTTGTTGGAGTCCATGGCGTCCTGGGCCTCGCGGTACTGGGCCGCCTCGGTGCGTTCCGGGCTTTCCTCCGGCGTGCTGGCGCAGGCGCCCAAAAGCAGGGCGGCCAGCAGGGGCCAAATCAGTCTCGGCATTTTTTCCTCGGTACGACGGGGTACAATGGAGCGCCTATTGTAATCACAGGTCGGACTATGGGACATCTTGGCGGCGAGAAAATTCAGCGCACCGAGGAAGTGAGCGAGCAGTACGCCGGTTCAAGGCTGGATCAGGCCGCCGCCGAGCTGTTCGACGGCTTCTCCCGGTCGCGCCTGCAGAACTGGATCAAGGAGGGCGCGCTCACCGTCAACGGTCGCGCCGCGCGGCCCAAGGACAAGCTGCTCGGCGGCGAGGCCCTGACCCTGGCGGTGGAGCTGGAGCCGGAGATCGACGACCGGCCCCAGGCCATCGAGCTGCCGGTGGTCTACCAGGACGAGGACCTGATGGTCATCGACAAGCCTGCCGGCCTGGTGGTGCACCCGGCCGCCGGCCACGCCGACGGCACCCTGCTCAACGGCCTGCTGCACCTGGACGAGCGCCTCTCCAGCCTGCCCCGTGCCGGCATCGTGCACCGCCTGGACCGGGACACCACCGGGCTGATGGTGGTGGCGCGTTCCGTGGAGGCGCACACCGGCCTGGTGGCGCAGCTCCAGGACAAAAGCCTGTATCGGGAGTATGAAGCGGTGGCGGTGGGGGTGATGACCGGCGGCGGTACCGTGGACGCGCCCATGGGTCGCCACCCGGTGGATCGCAAGCGCCAGGCGGTGCTCGAGCACGGTGGCAAGAACGCCGTGACCCACTACCGGGTGCTGGACCGCTATCGGGCCCACACCCGGGTGCAGGTGCGCCTGGAAACTGGCCGCACCCACCAGATTCGCGTGCATCTGGCCCACCGCCGCTACCCGCTGGTGGGCGACCCCCTGTACGGAGGGCGCCTCAAGTTGCCCGCCGGCGCCAGCGAGGCCTTGCGCGAGGCCCTGCGGCGTTTCCCGCGCCAGGCCCTGCATGCCCGCAAGCTGGGGCTGGTGCATCCGGTGAGCGGGGAATACATGGAATTCGAGTCCCCCTTGCCGGCGGACTACCAGGCATTGATCCAGGCCCTGGAGGCGGACCGGGAGGCTTCATGACGCTGCCCGACATCACTCAGTGGCTGCGCCCGGACTGGCGGCCTCACCCCCGCGTCCGCGCCGTGGGGACCACGCGCCTTGGCCGCCATTCGCCGCCGCCCTGGCACGGCTTCAACCTGGGCATGAACTGCGGCGACGAGGCGGACCGGGTGGAGCAGGCGCGCCGTCACGTGCACAAGCTGTTGGGCACCGATCACCCGCCGGCCTGGCTGCGGCAGATTCACGGCGACCGCATCGTCCGCGCCGGCGAGGCGGATGTCCGTGCCGACGGCGTCTGGACCAATGAAACCGGCTGGCCCTGCGTGGTGCTCACCGCCGATTGCCTGCCGGTGCTGCTGGCGCGTGCCGACGGCACCGCCGTGGCGGCGGTGCACGCCGGCTGGCGCGGGCTGCACGCCGGCATTCTGGCACGCGCCGTGGTCACGCTGGCGCCGCAGGGCGAGCCGCTCTCGGCCTGGCTGGGGCCGGCCATTTCCGAGCGAGCCTACCAGGTGGGCGAGGACGTGCACCGGGCGTTTCTCGACCTGGGCCCGGAATACGGCGGCGCCTTCCGTCGCGACAGCCAGCCCGGCCACTGGCGTTTCTCCCTCGCCCACGCCGCCACCCTGGCCCTCAACGCCGCCGGGGTGGAGGAGGTGTCCGGCGGTGAGCATTGCACCGCTTCCGACCCGGATCATTTCTATTCCTACCGCGCCGAAGGGCAGACCGGGCGCTTCGCCAGCCTGGTGTGGCTGGCGCCGGCCTGACGGCCTTGATGGATCGCGACTGAAGCCGCGATCCCTTTTGACACCGATCAATATCCCGCCGTCCCGCCTCTTGAAACCTTCACGGAAGACCGCATTTTAAGTTCAGTTTTTGAACAGACGGCCATGCGCCGGTCGCCGCTGACGGGGCCGCCATGGCGCGCGAAAGGAGAGACGTTTCATGAGAATGGACAAACTGACTTCCCGGCTTCAGGAAGCGATTGGCGAAGCCCAGTCCCTGGCCGTGGGCCAGAGCCACAACGCCATCGAACCGGTGCACCTGCTGTTGGCGCTGATGCAGCAGCAGGGCGGCGTGGCCGCGCCGTTGCTGGAAAAGGCCGGCGCCAACCCGGCGGACGTGGTCACCGCCCTGAAGATGGCCCTGGACAAGCTGCCCACCGTGGGGCAGTTCACCGGCGACGTACAGCTGTCGCAGAACCTGGCGCGGCTGTTCAACCTGGCCGACCGCGAGGCCCAACAGCGCGGCGACCAGTACATCTCCACCGAGGCGGTGTTGCTGGCGGCCTGTGACGACGGTGGCGAGATCGGCAAGCTGATCAAGAACGCCGGCGTCAAGAAACAGGTGCTGGCGGAGAAAATTCAGGAGGTTCGTGGCGGCGAGGCGGTCAACGACCCCAACGCCGAGGACAAGATGGAAGCCCTGAAGAAATACACCACCGATCTCACCGAACGGGCGGAAAGCGGCAAGCTGGACCCGGTGATTGGCCGGGACGACGAGATCCGCCGCACCATCCAGGTGCTGCAGCGGCGTACCAAGAACAACCCTGTGCTGATCGGCGAGCCCGGCGTCGGCAAGACCGCCATCGTCGAGGGCCTGGCCCAGCGCATCGTCAACGGCGAGGTGCCGGAAGGTCTCAAGGACAAGCGCGTGCTGTCCCTGGACATGGCCGCCCTGATCGCCGGCGCCAAGTACCGCGGTGAGTTCGAGGAGCGCCTCAAGGCGGTGCTCAACGAGCTGTCCAAGCAGGAAGGCCGCATCATCCTGTTCATCGACGAGCTGCACACCATGGTCGGCGCCGGCAAGGCGGACGGCGCCATGGACGCCGGCAACATGCTCAAGCCGGCCCTGGCCCGGGGCGAACTGCACTGCGTGGGCGCCACCACCCTGGACGAATACCGTCAGCACATCGAGAAGGACGCGGCCCTGGAGCGGCGCTTCCAGAAAGTGCTGGTGGATGAGCCCACCGTGGAGGACACCATCGCCATCCTGCGTGGCCTGAAGGAGCGCTACGAGGTGCACCACGGCGTGGACATCACCGACGGCGCCATCATTGCCGCCGCCAAGCTCAGCCACCGCTACATCACCGACCGGCAGCTGCCGGACAAGGCCATCGACCTGATCGACGAGGCCGCCAGCCGCATCCGCATGGAGATCGACTCCAAGCCGGAGGAAATGGATCGCCTGGACCGGCGCCTGATTCAGCTCAAGATGGAGCGCGAGGCGCTGCGCAAGGAATCCGACGAGGCCAGCAAGAAGCGGCTCGACAAGCTCGAGGAGGACATCGACGAGCTGGAGAAGGAATACGCCGACCTGGAGGAAATCTGGAACGCCGAGAAGGCCGCCCTGCAGGGCGCCCAGCAGTACAAGGCGGAGCTGGAGCAGGCCCGGGTGGACATGGAGCAGGCGCGCCGCGCCGGCGACCTGAACCGCATGTCCGAGCTGCAGTACGGGGTGATCCCGGATCTGGAGCAGAAGGTCAAGCAGGCCCAGGAGCGCGAGGAAGCGGCCGGCCCGGTGGAAACCAAGTTGCTGCGCAACAAGGTCAGCGACGAGGAAGTGGCCGAGGTGGTCTCCAAGTGGACCGGCATCCCGGTGTCCAAGATGCTGGAAGGCGAACGCGACAAGCTGCTGCGCATGGAAGAGGCCCTGCACCAACGGGTAATCGGCCAGGACGAAGCGGTGACCGCGGTGGCCAACGCCGTGCGCCGTTCCCGCGCCGGCCTCGCCGATCCCAACCGGCCCAACGGCAGCTTCCTGTTCCTCGGCCCCACCGGCGTGGGCAAGACCGAGCTGTGCAAGGCGCTGGCCGGCTTCCTGTTCGACACCGAGGAGGCCATGGTGCGCATCGACATGTCCGAGTTCATGGAGAAGCACTCCGTGGCCCGGCTGATCGGCGCGCCCCCGGGCTATGTCGGCTACGAGGAGGGCGGTTACCTGACCGAGGCGGTGCGCCGCAAGCCGTATTCCGTGCTGCTGCTCGATGAGGTGGAAAAGGCCCACCCGGACGTGTTCAACGTGCTGCTCCAGGTGCTGGAGGACGGCCGCCTCACCGACGGCCAGGGCCGCACCGTGGACTTCCGCAATACGGTGGTGGTGATGACTTCCAACCTGGGCTCGGATCTGATCCAGCGCCTGGCCGGGGACAACGACTACGAAGCCATGAAGGACGCGGTCATGGAAGTGGTCGGCACTCACTTCCGCCCGGAATTCATCAACCGGGTGGACGAGACGGTGGTGTTCCACCCGCTCGGCCAGGGCCAGCTCAAGGGCATCGCCGCCATCCAGCTCGACTATCTGCGTAAGCGTCTAGTCGAACGGGAGATGAGCCTGGAACTCTCCGACGCGGCCCTGGACAAGCTGGTGGAAGCGGGCTTCGACCCGGTCTACGGCGCGCGGCCGTTGAAACGGGCGATCCAGTCCCAGCTGGAAAACCCGCTGGCCCAGGCGTTGCTCAAGGGCGAATTCGGCCAGGGCGACACCATCCGGGTGGACGTGGCCGACGACAAACTGACCTTCGCCAAGGGCTGAGACCGTCGCTCCAGGTACAAGAAGGGCCGGATTATCCGGCCCTTTTTTGTGCGTACGGGTTTTATGGGCGCGGGTCAGGGGCGGGGTGTTTTGTCGCGGCGGAACGGGAACGAAAACTGCCGCACCACGCCTTCCGGAACCCGCGTGCTGGCCCGGGTGCCATAGCGGGCGGCCAGCCGGTCGGGCATGAACAGGGTGCCGAACAGCTTGTCGTAGATCGGCAGGAAGGCGGCGTAGTTCTTGTCCACCGCCTCGTCCTCCGAGGAATGGTGCCAGTGGTGAAATTCCGGCGTGGCGATCAGCCAGCGCACCCCCGGAAAACGGAAGCGCACATTGGCGTGGATAAAGATGGCATGGAAGGAAATGAACACCAGGTAGGCGTACACCGCCGACGGCGCGAACCCGAGCACGAAGATCGGCAGATAGCCGGCGAACCGGTTGGCGATGATTTCCACCAGATGCAACCGCGACGAGGCCATCCAGTCCAGCCGCTCGCTGGAGTGGTGCACGGCGTGGAATTTCCATAACCCGGGCACTTCGTGGAACGCCCGGTGAATCCAGTAACTGGCCAGGTCCACCACCACCAGAAGTTCCAGGAACTGCAGCCATAACGGTTGTGCCGCCACCCATTGCTGGAACCCGCGATGCACATGGTCGTGCAGGAACACCTGGATCGGTATCACCGTGAAGAAGCTGATCAGCTGCACGCCCACGTGGCTGAACAGGAAGTATTTCATGTCGGTGATCCAGCCCCGGCGCAGCACTCGCTGATCCCGGTCCTTGGGGTAGATACGCTCCAGCGGGATGAACACCAGCGCCAGCACCAGCAGGGTGAGGATGAAATAATCGAAGCCGGCATACAGGCTGCGCCCGTTCAGCGGCGGCACATCCAGCCGCCCGGAACCGAGCAGCGCCGCCATGCAGGCGAGCACCATGCCGGCCAGCCCGTAGCGCCGGTCGGCGTGCCGGAACACGCTGATAAAGCCGGCCACGAACGCCACGGCGATGCCGGCGAACAGCACGCCGCGCAGCACGGTGGCATTGTAGAAGCCGCGAAATTCCGGGGTGGTGAACAGCTCGGGATAGAGGAAGCAGAAACCGGCCAGCACGGCGAGCAGACCCAGGCCAATGGAAATCGTGGCGCTGATGCGGCCCTGCCCGGGCGTCAGGTCCACGTCCTCGAAGCGCTCGCGCAAATAATCGCTCATCGTGATGGCTACTTCTCGCAGAATTCAACGGCGGCGCGGGCTTTCTCCAGCATCCGCTCCCGGCGAGCCTGGTCGATCACCTCCATCTCCCCGGTCTCCGGGTTCTCCACCCGCACGATCGGCTTGTTCTCCAGGATTCGCAGATTCTCGCGGTGCTTGGCGCAGCGCTCCTCGCTGACCTCTCCCGGGTTTTCCTCGATCCGGCGTTGCTCCTCGCGGCGCTGGCGGGCGGCTTCCTCGGCCTGGGCCTCGGCGGCGCGGCGTTCCTCGAGCCGCTTGACCGCTTCGTCCTGGTCCGAGCTGGCGGAGTGGTAGGTGCGCACCTCCTCGCTGGCGGGCTGGCCGGCCGGCGGCTTGGTGTCGTAGTGGGTGACGCCGTCCTCGTCCACCCATTTGTAGAACTTGGCGCCCAGGGCCGGCATGGCCAGGGCCAGCACGGCGCCGGCCAGAAGTGTTCGGCGAACTCTCGTCATGGTGTCTCATCCCCCTTGAATGCCCGGGTCAGAATGCCCCCGGGGGCCTGTATTGTGCAACCAAAGCGGCTTTCGGGGGTTTGAAAACGGCCGCATTTCTGACAATATTAAGCCCTTTCCGGAGATCGGAACCCGCAGGCGCTTACCGGCGCTTGTGTGGCCGGGACCCGGGGCGGCGTTACCGCGTCGTCCTACCGCAGCCAATACTGCACGTATGTCCCGCTGGTGGAATCTCTGGAGGATTCGGGCGCGGATGTGCGCTCCCCTCCGAGCTTCCTCGACCTGTGTCCGCCGTCGGCCACCTCCACGGGGACCCGGAGCGCCCAAGCAAGGCGCTCTTCCCGCAGGTTTTGCAACACACTCCCGTTCCGCCGCTGGCCGGCGGAGTGAATGCTATTTTGTGATTCGAGGTAATCAACGTGGAAATGTTATCCGGCGCGGAAATGGTGGTCCGCGCGCTGCAGGATGAGGGAGTGGAGTACATCTTCGGGTACCCCGGAGGCGCTGTACTGCACATCTACGACGCGCTGTTCCAGCAGGACAAGGTCAATCATATTCTGGTGCGCCACGAGCAGGCCGCCACCCACGCCGCCGACGGCTACGCCCGGTCCACCGGCAAGCCCGGCGTGGTACTGGTGACCTCCGGCCCCGGCGCCACCAACGCGATCACCGGCATCGCCACCGCCTTCATGGACTCCATTCCCATGGTGGTGCTGTCCGGCCAGGTACGCTCCGACTGGATCGGCGACGACGCCTTCCAGGAAACCGACATGGTGGGCCTGTCCCGGCCGATCGTGAAGCACAGCTTCATGGTCCGTGATCCGCGTCAGATCCCGGAGATGATCAAGAAGGCGTTCTACATCGCCAACACCGGCCGTCCCGGTCCGGTACTGGTGGATATTCCCAAGGACCACACGGCGTCGCACAACACCTTCCCCTATGAATACCCCAAGAAGGTGAAGATGCGTTCCTACGCGCCGGTCACCCGCGGTCACTCCGGGCAGATCCGCAAGGCCGTGGATGAGCTGCTCAAGGCCAAGCGGCCGGTGATCTACTCCGGTGGCGGGGTGGTCCAGGGCGAGGCCAGCGAGGCGCTCACCGGGGTGGCCCGCAAGCTCAACTTCCCGGTCACCAACACCCTGATGGGCCTGGGTGCCTTCCCGGGCACCGACAAGCAGTTCCTGGGCATGCTCGGCATGCACGGCACCTATGAAGCCAACATGGCGATGCACAACGCGGACGTGATCCTGGCCGCCGGCGCGCGCCTGGACGACCGCGTCACCAACGATGCCAAGAAGTTCTGCCCCGGCGCCAAGATCGTCCACATCGACATCGACCCGGCCAGCATCTCCAAGAACGTGGCGGCGCACATTCCCATCGTCGGCCCGGTCCGGCAGGTGCTCGAGGAAATGCTCACTATGCTCGACGAGAGCGGCGAGCCGGACCATAAGAGCGTGGACCGCTGGTGGCAGGAAATCGATGGCTGGCGCAAGGTGCACGGTCTGCGCTACGAGACCAACGAGCAGGGCCCGATGAAGCCCCAGCAGGTGGTTCAGGCGCTCTACAAGGCCACCAACGGCGAAGCCTATGTGTCCTCCGACGTGGGCCAGCACCAGATGTTCGCCGCCCAGTACTACCTGTATGACCGGCCGCGCCAGTGGATCAACTCCGGCGGCCTGGGCACCATGGGCTTCGGCCTGCCGGCGGCCATGGGCGTGCAGTTCGCCCACCCGGAAGCGGTGGTCGCCTGTGTCACTGGCGAGGGCTCCATCCAGATGAACATCCAGGAGCTGTCCACCTGCCTGCAGTACGGGCTGCCGATCAAGATCATCAACATCAACAACCAGGCCCTGGGCATGGTGCGCCAGTGGCAGGACATGCAGTACGGCGGCCGCCACAGCCAGTCCTACATGGAATCCCTGCCGGACTTCGTCAAGCTGGCCGAGTCCTACGGCCACGTGGGCATGAAGGTAGAGAAACTGGAGGACCTGGACGGCGCCATGGAGGAAGCCTTCGCGCTGAAGGATCGCCTGGTGTTCATGGACATCTACGTGGACCCCACCGAGCACGTCTACCCGATGCACATCGCCGACGGCTCCATGCGTGACATGTGGCTGAGCAAGACGGAGCGGACCTGATGCGACGTATTATTTCGATTCTCATGGAAAACGAGCCGGGGGCCCTGTCCCGGGTAGTGGGTCTGTTCTCCCAGCGTGGCTACAACATCGAAACCCTGACGGTGGCCCCCACCGAGGACGAGACCCTGTCGCGCCTGACCATGACCACCACCGGCGATGACAAGAAGATCGAGCAGATCACCAAGCACCTCAACAAGCTCATCGAGGTGGTCAAGCTGGTGGATCTCACCGAAGGGGCCCACATCGAGCGCGAGATCATGCTCATGAAGGTCAAGGCCACCGGCGCCCAGCGCGCCGAGGTGAAGCGCACCGTGGACATCTTCCGCGGCCAGATCGTGGACGTCACCAGCACCGTGTACACGGTGCAGCTCACCGGCACCACCGACAAGCTGGAGGCGTTCATCAACGCCGTCGGCGAAGCGCAGGTGCTGGAAGTGGTGCGCTCCGGCGTGTCCGGCATCTCACGGGGCGAGAAAGTCCTCAGCCTCTGAGTTGCCTTGTGGGAGCGGGCCCGGCTTGCGCAGGGCAAGCTCCCACAAAGCTCTGGCTTCGCAGACAGGCTCCGCGCGCACGATGGCCAGATATGTCCTATATCCATAGCTTCCCACCGGTGTCGGAACCCGGCGCCGACCGGCTGATTCTCGGTTCCATGCCCGGCAAGGCCTCGCTGGCGGCGAATCAGTATTACGCCCACCCGCGCAATCTGTTCTGGCCGATCATCGAAACCCTTTTCGGCATTCCCGCCGATCTCGCTTACGAGGCACGCTGCCGGCAGCTGGCGGAGCAGGGCGTGGCCTTGTGGGACGTGCTGCGAACCTGCACCCGCTCGAGCAGCCTCGACTCGGATATCCTGGAAGCGTCGATCGTGCCTCAGGATTTCGAGGGCTTTCTGCACGCCCATCCGCGCATCGGCGTGATCTTTTTCAATGGCGCCAAGGCGGAGAGCGTCTGGCGGCGTCATGTGCGGCCGGCTCTGCCCGATGATTTCGCCGCGATACCCACCGTTCGCCTGCCGTCCACCAGTCCGGCGAATGCGGCCATCCCGGTGTCGGCGAAGCAAAACGCCTGGCGGGCGATTCTCGCCCCCGTGTAGACGCTCGGAGCCCGCCCGCCGAAAGTCGGTCTTCGGGATAGGGCTCTCTTCGGCGACGATACTGCCCCGTTAGTCCCCCGATCCTGGGTGATCGGTGTGTATCCCTTTAATTCATATTGCTGAATGAAGACTATTCATTGGTCGAATAGTCTTGCCCGCGTCTAGTCTGATCCCGCGATAGAAAAGCAACAAAACGCGAGGACTCAGCGTGAATGATCCAGCCCGCACGGTCGGTCGGACCGCCGACCCGACCGCCAGCCCGTCTTTTGACGCCGCCCCCGTTTATCGATTTCTGGAGGAGAGCGCCCGTCGCTATCCCGACGCCCCGGCCCTTCATTTCATGGGCGCGCGTCTCACCTACACAGCGTTAGAGAACAGGGTGGCCCGTGCCGCCCGGGGCCTGCAGGAGCTGGGTGTCGGCCCGGGAGTTCACGTGGGGCTGCTGCTGCCGAACACGCCGCATTACGCCATCGCTTTCCTGGCGATTCTGCGCGCCGGCGGCACGGTGGTGAATTACTCGCCGCTTGATGCCGAGCGAACCCTGGCGCACAAGATTGAAGACAGCCGCACCGATGTGCTGATCACACTGGATTTGCAGGACCTGTACCCGCGGGCACGCGGGCTGCTGGAGAACTCCCGGTTGCGGCATCTGGTGGTGGGCGAGGTGGCGGAAATGGCCGCCGACGCCGAGGCGGTGCGTGCCGCGCTCAAGGCGCAGGGCCAGCTGGCCGAGGTGGACTGGGACAGCCGTCAACGGCGCTTCGCGGCCTTGATGGATAACGCGGGTGATTACCGCGCCTACCCGATCGACGATCCCGCTGAGGAAGTGGCGGTGCTCCAGTACACCGGCGGCACCACCGGCGCGCCGAAAGGCGCGGTGCTGACGCACGGCAACCTGGCCGGCGCGTGCAAGCAGATGCGCGCCTGTTTCCAGCAGGAGCTGGTGCCCGGCGAAGAACGTGTGCTGGCGGTGCTGCCGCCATTCCATATCTATTCCATGGTGGTCAATTTGCTGTTCGGCCTGCATCTGGCGGCCGAGTTGTACCTGCACCTGCGCTTCGACGTGGAGGCGGTGCTGCGGGACATCCATGAGCACCGGCTGAGCGTGATACCGGCGGTGCCCACCATGTTTATCGCCCTGATCCACCATCCGGACGTGGCCCGTTTCGATCTGACCTCGCTGAAGATGTGCAACTCCGGCGGCGCACCCCTACCGCTGGACGTTCAGCAGCGTTTCTCGGCATTGACCGGGTGCCGTCTGGGCGAAGGCTGGGGCATGACCGAAACCGCCTCGGCGGGCACCTATACGCCGATGAGCGGTGACCGTCCGCCCCTGGGTTCCTGTGGTCTGGTGGTGCCGGGTGTGCGAATGAAGATCGCTCCGCTGGACGGCGAGGGCACGCTGGACCGCAACCAGCGCGGTGAGATCTGCGTCGCCGGGCCCAACGTGACGCGCGCCTACTGGAACAACCCGGAGGCGACCCGCGCATCCATGACCGACGACGGTTACTTCCGCACCGGCGATGTGGGCTACCTGGACGAGAACGACTATGTGTTCGTCGTCGACCGCACCAAGGACATGATTCTATGCGGTGGCTATAACGTTTATCCGCGCACCATCGAGGAAGCCGTTTACGAACACGACGACGTGGAGGAGGTGTCCGTCATCGGCGTGGCCGACGCCTACCGCGGCCAATCCCCCATGGCGTTCGTCAAGCTCAGGGACGGTGCCGGCCCGCTCACGCTGGAAGACCTGAAAGCCTTCCTTGCCGACAAGCTCGGCAAGCACGAAATGGTCCAGGCGCTCGAAGTGCGCGAGCAGTTACCCAAGACCCCGGTAGGAAAATTATCCAAGAAAGAACTCAGCGATGAGATGGAGTCGTTCAGCCTGTAGACGCCCTTAAACGCCTTTCCGACTCAAATGGAGAAAACAATGAGAGCCAAAAAAATCAGTGCATGGTTCATCGCGGCTTTAACGGTTTGCGCCGCTGGCCTGGCGAGTGCGGACACTCTGCGTTTCGCGTCGGGTTACCCACCCAACTCGATCCCCACCGCCGCGTTGAAGCAATTCCAGGAAAACCTGGAAAGCTATTCGGACGGCTCTCTGAAGGCGCGCGTTTTCGAGCTCTCCCTACTGAACCTGATGGAAACCTCGGGCGGCATCCGTGATGGCATGGCGGACATGGGTATCGTGTTGACGCCGTACTTCCCGTCGGAGTACCCGCGCACCAACCTGGTGGCGGAAATCTCCATGTCCCTGGAGCTGGACGGCCAGTCTCCGGATCAGGCTGGTCTGATTTATACCGGCGCCATGTCGGAGTTTATTTTCCTTAACTGCCCGGACTGCGTGTCCGAATTCGCCGACCAGAATCAGGTGTTCCTGGGCAGTGCCGCCACGCCGCCTTATTCGCTGCTGTGCCGCGACGAAATCAGCAGTCTGGACGATCTGGAAGGCAAGCAGCTGCGCACCTCCGGCGCGCAATGGGCGCGCTGGGCGGAATCCGTGGGCGCCAACCCGATCACCATGTCCGTCAATGAAATCTATGAAGGCCTCAGCCAGGGCGTGGTGGACTGCTCGGTTCAGTCCACCCCGGAGTTGTCCGTGTTCCGCCTGTTCGAAGTGATCGATTCGATCACCCTGAACTACCCCGGCGGTGTGTTCGGTGGCGTCGGTGCCAGCAATATCAATCTGGAGACCTGGCGTGGTCTGGACGACGAACAGCGTCAGGTGCTGTTGCGTGCCGCCGCGGCCTTGTCCGCTCACTTCAGCTGGGGCTATGAAACCGCCGGCGTCGAGAACGAAGCTACCGCTAAGAGCCAGGGCATCAAGATCATCGAGCCGGACGCGGCCATGCGCGAAGACAATGTGGCCTTCATCCAGCAGGACATGAAGACCATCGCCAGGTCCTACCAGGAGAAGTACGGCGTTGAAGACGGCGAGGCCATGATCGAGACCTTCCAGAAGCTGCTGCAGAAATGGGACGGGCTGATCGACGGCGTCGAGAGCGGCGATGAGCTGGCCGATATCTATTGGCGGGAAGTGTTCTCCAAAGTCGATGCCGGTGCCTACGCGCAATAGGCTCTGATCCCGCGGATGCGTTGAATACTCGGGAGGTATGAGTATGCGATTTCCAATCTTATGCGTGCTGGCCCTTGCCCTGGGGAGCACCGGTCTGGCGCATGGCGAAACCCTGCGTTTCGCCTCCGGCTATCCCCCCAATTCGGTGGCGGAAGACGCGGTGAAGAAATACATCGACGTTCTGGAAGAACAGACCGACGATGAGCTCACCGCGAAGCTGTATTCGCTGACGCTTCTGAATCTGAAGGAAACCTCGGCGGGTGTACGCGACGGCATGGCCGACGCGGGGATTGTGCTGTTCCCGTATTTCGCCGCTGAGTATCCGCGCATCAATATGCTGGCGGAGACCTCCATGCTGTTGAACAGCGGGGAGGAAGATCCCGACAAGGCGGGGTTAATCTTCACCGGCGCCTTCTCGGAGTTCCTGTTCCTGCATTGCCCACAGTGTGATCGGGAGATGGCCGGTCAGAACCAGGTGTTCCTCGGCTCCGCCTCCACGCCCACTTTGCCGTTGCTCTGCAATACACCGGTGAAGTCTCTGGAGGACCTGGCCGGTAAACGGTTGCGTTCCGGCGGCGCGCAATGGTCCCGCTGGGCTGAGTCGGTGGGCGCCACGCCGCTGAGCATGTCGGTCAATGAAATCTATGAGGGTCTGGATCAGGGCGTGGTCGACTGCACCATCCAGACCACCACGGAGTTGTCGATTTTCCGGCTCGACGAAGTGGCCAGCGATATCACGCTGGGCGTGCCCGGCGGCGTGTTCGGCGGTTCCGGCGTTAACAACATGAACCGGGACCGTTGGGCCGCCTTGAGCGACAGCCAGCGCCGGGCAGTGCTGCGCGCGTCCGCGACCCTGGCCGCCGAAGCGGCCTGGGGCTACGACTCGCTGGGTGAGCGCAACCTGCGGCAGGCCCGCGAGCAGGGCATCCAGGTGCACGAGGCCGGTGCCGATCTGAAACAGGCGACCCGTGAATTCATCGACCAGGATGTTCAGGCCATCGCCGGTAACTATCGCGAGCGCCACGACGTGCAGGACGCCGCGGAAATGATCGCGGCGTTCCGTCCTTTGTTGCAGCGGTGGGCCACGTTGATCCAGGACGTTGAAAGCCCGGACCAGCTGGCCGACCTCTATTGGACGGAGGTGTTTTCCAAAGTCGACCCGTCCACCTACGGGCAATAATCCGATCTGATCCTCGAAAAGGAGAGGCTGATGTACGCCTTGGGTCGCTGGTTGTCCCGGCTGACTAATTTCATGACCGTGCTGGGCGGTCTGGCGATCGCGCTGATGATGCTGCACGTTACCGCGGATGTCGTAGCGCGATTCCTGTTCGGCACGCCCATTCCTGGCACCATCACCGTGGTCTCCCACTATTACATGATCGTGGCCGCCTTCGTGCCGCTGGCGTTCGCGGAACAGAAGGAGGGCCACATTTCCGTCGAGGTGGTCACCGAGCGCCTGCCCGCCTTTGTGCAAAAGCACCTGCAGGGTTGGGCGCTGTTGCTCTCCAGCGGTGTGTTCGCCCTGTTGTCCGTGCGCACCTGGGGTGAGGCGATGTCAAAGTACGACATTGGCGCTTCCGTGGTGCAGGGCGACACCAGCGTCGCCGTCTGGCCCAGCTACTTCGTGCTGCCGGTGGGTACCGGGTTGCTGACGCTGGTGCTGGTCTACAAGTTCATCATCTATTTGTCCGGTGGCCGGTCCGGCCTGGACGCCAGCAGCGCCACCGCGGAAGAACTGCAGCTTGAAACCACCCCGGGCAAGGAGACCCACCATGAGTGATGTCGGTATTGGTCTCACCGGTCTGGGTATCCTGCTGGCGTTGATCGCGTTGCGCGTGCCCATCGGCATGGCGTTGATCGGGGTGTCGTTCGGCGGGCTGTGGTATCTGATGGGCTGGAACGTGGCCTGGGGCTCCTTGGGGCTGATTCCGTATCAGTTTTCCGCCAACTGGGTGCTCAGCTCGGTGCCCATGTTCCTGCTGCTGGGCTTTATTTGCTTCCATGCGCAACTGACTCAGGGGTTATTCCGCGCCGCGCGGTTATGGCTATCGGGGATTCCCGGGGGCCTGGCGGTGGCTTCGATCTTCGGTTCCGCCGGTTTTGCCGCGGTATCCGGCTCCTCGGTAGCGTGTTCCGCGGCCATGGGGCGCATCGCGGTGCCGGAGATGATGCGGCACGGCTATCGCGCGGAACTGGCCACCGGCACGGTGGCGGTGGCCGGCACCATCGGCGCGCTGATTCCGCCTTCGATCATCATGATCCTGTACGGCATCATCGCCCAGGTTCCGATCACCGGGTTGTTTCTCGGTGGCATCAGCGCCGGCATTCTCACCACCATCGGCTATATCGTGGTGGTGATGGTGCGGGTGAAGCTGAATCCGACGCTGGCACCGCGGGTGGAAGAGCACGTGCCGACGACCGAAAAGGTGGCGGCCTTGAAAGAAACCTGGCCGGTGCTGCTGATCATGGTGGGCATCTTCGGCGGCCTGTTCGGCGGTATCTTCACCGCCACCGAGGCCGGCGCCGTGGGCGCCTTTCTGTCCTGCGTGGTGGCGCTGTTCAAGCGCGCCCTGAGCTGGCAGCGCTTTAAAAGCGCGATCCTGGAAACCCTGATGACCACCGGTGCTCTGCTGGTGATCGCGGTGGGCGCCAGCTTGCTGACGCGCTTTCTGTCGCTGTCCGGGGCGGGGGACTATCTGGCCAGCATGGTGATTGGCGGTGACGCCAGCACGGTGACCATCCTGATCGCGATCGTGCTGATCTATCTGCTGTTGGGTATGTTCCTGGAGCCGATCGGCGCCATGTTGCTGACGCTGCCCATCGTGCTGCCGATCATTGGCGCCGCTGATCTCAGCCTGCTCTGGTTCGGCATCATCCTCACCAAGCTGCTGGAAATCGGCATGATTACCCCGCCCATCGGCATGAACGTGTTCGTGATCAAAGGGGTCGTGGGGGATCTGGCCAGCACCACGTCGATCTTCAAAGGTATCTTCTGGTTCCTGGTCATGGACCTGTTCGTGTTGTTGTTCCTGATGACCGTGCCGGAGTTCATCCTGTTTCTGCCGAACCTGTTCGGCTGATTCCGGATCCGTCAGTGCAGCTGTGACCAGAACGCCTCGATGAGTGGATCATCGAGGCGTTTTTCCAACGCGAACAGACCCACCTCGTACGGCTCCAGAGGCGGCCGCACATCCAGAATACGGATGCGCGCCGCCAACGGGCTGTTGTCGAGCACCACGCGCGGCGCCACGCCGACGCCGAACCCCAGGCTCACCATGCTGACAATGGCCTCATTGCCGCTCACCTGAGCGTAGATGCGCGGCCGCACCCCGAGCGCTTTGAACCATTGATCGGTGCGCTGCCGGGCCAGCCCTTCCTCGGACAGAATCATGGGAACATCCTGCCAGGCTTCCGGGCGTGGCGCGCCGTTCAGCGACTGCAGCAATTTAGGCTGGTCGGCGGCGGCGATGAACAACAAAGGCGAGCGCAGGATAGGGCGAAACGCCACGCCCCTCGGCAGGGTGTCCGGTCGGGCGCCGATGGAAATGTCCTCCTCGCCACGCATCACCCGGGTCACGGCATGGGCCGGGTCGCCGGTGTGCAGCTTGATCTCGATGCGGGGAAAGTCGCTGCGGAACGCGCTGAGGATTTCGTGCAGGAAGCTGTAGCTGGCGGTCACCGAGCAGTACATGCTCAGCTCCCCCTGCAGCACGCGGCTGCTCTCCAGCATGGAATGACGCAGGCTGTCCCACTGCGCCAGGGTCTCCCGGGCGTACTGCTGAAAGCGCACGCCCTCCCGGGTCAGGCTGACGCTGCGGTTATCGCGCAGCAGCAGGGCCACCCCCAGCTCCGATTCCAGCTGTTTGATGGTGCGGCTCACGGCTGAGGGGCTCATGTGGCAGCGCTCGCCGGCCCGGCCGAAGTGCAGGGTGTCGGCGAGCGCCAGGAACAGGCGGAGTGGGCGGGTATCCATGCGGTCGTATCCCGAGCTGTATTTCATAAATCGGCATGCTGTGTTGCGAATATATCATTTTACGCAACGCTGAGCATGGCCTATGGTAGCGGCCATTCGTTAACCGTCATTGGGATACAGCCATGCAAGTGTACTACGACAAAGACTGCGACCTTTCCATCATCCAGGGTAAGAAAGTGGCCATTATCGGCTACGGCTCCCAGGGCCACGCCCACGCCAACAACCTGAAGGAATCCGGCGTCGACGTGGTGGTGGCACTGCGTGAAGGCTCCAGCTCCGCCGCCAAGGCGGAAGCCGCCGGCCTCACCGTGAAAAGCGTTCCCGAGGCGGTCAAGGCCTCCGACGTGGTGATGGTGCTGGCCCCGGACGAGTACCAGGCCGCCATCTACCAGGATGAGATCGAGCCGAACCTGAAGCAGGGCGCCACCCTGGCCTTCGCCCACGGCTTCTGCATCCACTACAACCAGATCGTGCCGCGCAAGGACCTGGACGTGATCATGATCGCGCCCAAGGCGCCGGGCCACACCGTGCGCACCGAGTTCACCAAGGGCGGCGGCATCCCCGATCTGGTTGCGGTCTTCCAGGACGCTTCCGGCCAGGCCAAGGACCTCGGGCTGTCCTACGCTTGCGGTATTGGCGGCGGCCGTACCGGTATCATCGAGACCACCTTCAAGGACGAAACCGAAACCGACCTGTTCGGCGAGCAAGCCGTTCTGTGTGGCGGTACCGTGGAGCTGGTGAAAGCGGCGTTCGAGACCCTCACCGAAGCGGGCTACGCGCCGGAAATGGCCTACTTCGAGTGTCTCCACGAGCTCAAGCTGATCGTCGACCTGATGTACGAAGGCGGCATCGCCAACATGAACTACTCCATTTCGAACAACGCCGAGTACGGTGAGTACGTGACCGGCCCGGAAGTGATCAACGACCAGTCCCGTGCCGCCATGCGCAACGCGCTCAAGCGCATCCAGACCGGCGAGTACGCGAAGATGTTCATTAACGAGGGTAATTCCAACTACCCGAGCATGACCGCCCGTCGCCGGCTCAACGCCGAGCACCCCATCGAGCAGGTGGGTGAGAAGCTGCGCGGCATGATGCCCTGGATCAAGGCCAACCAGATCGTGGACAAGTCCAAGAACTGAGGCCGTCGCCGGCCCCTTGCCGGCGGATCCGACCGAGAAGAACGCGCCCTCCGGGGCGCGTTTTTTTATGGCCGAAAATCGTCCGTGGCGATGATAGACTAGGCCGGACCGCAACAATGGCGAGGCACCATGGCCGATCAGCAAGAGCACAAAGAGCACGGCACGGAGACCTTCGAGGTGGTGGAGGCGGAACGCACCGGCGCCCGCCACAAGGGCGTCTACCTGCTGCCCAACCTGTTCACCACCGGCGCCCTGTTCGCCGGCTTCTACGCCATCGTGGCGGCCATGAACGGCCTGTTCGAGGCCGCCGCCGTGGGCATCATCGTGGCCGGCATCCTGGACGGTCTGGACGGCGGCGTGGCCCGCCTCACCAACACCCAGAGCAAGTTCGGCGCCGAGTACGACTCCCTGTCCGACTGCGTGGCCTTTGGCGTGGCGCCGGGGCTGGTGGCTTACTCCTGGGGGTTGTCCGAGCTGGGCAAATTCGGCTGGATGGCGGCCTTCATCTACCTGGCCTGCGCCGCCCTGCGCCTGGCCCGCTTCAATGTGCAGGCGGAGACCACCGACAAGCGTTTCTTCATTGGTCTGCCCAGCCCCACGGGGGCGGGCCTGGTCGCCACTCTGGTGTGGCTGGGCGCGAGCCGGGGCATCGATGGCAACGACATCTCCTGGTTGGTGGCCTTCGTGGTCGCCGGCGCCGGGCTGTTGATGGTGTCCTCGGTGCGCTATCACTCTTTCAAGGAATTTCATATTGGCCGGGTGCCGTTCAAGGTGTTGCTGGGCGTGATCGTGGCGTTCGCCATCGTGTTCCTGGACCCGCCCCTGGTGCTTCTGGCGGTGGCCGTGGTCTACGTGGTCGCCGGGTTGCTGTTGAGCCTCTGGGGGATGCGAAAGGGCGCCTCCGCGGAGGAGTAGGGGAAAGGGCGCCGAGGGCGCCCTTTTTTGTGCCTGGCCGGAACCGGCGCAATGGTCCCGGTGCCCCGGCAAGTGGTTGAAAATTCGGCGTTTCCAGCCCTGAAAAGCGCCTATTTCGGGGTGAAAGATCAAAAGGTGACCGTTTGATAAAAAAGTGATGAAAAAAGTGTTGACGGTTTTCCGGAAATCCCTAGAATGCGCACCCACAACGACGGCGGGCACAGCCAAACGGCAAACGCCCCGGTCGGGAAGCCAAGCGCTTCCAAGCGCTCTTTAACAATCAGGCAAGCAAACGTGTGGGACCTGTTCGGAGTTGGGTGTCTTAAGAGATATCGGCTTTGAGCAAGTCAACCTAGTTGAATTGTTTCGAGCTGAGCTAGTATTAAGTGCGTAGGCACTTTAAAGACTTTTCTTAACTGAAGAGTTTGATCATGGCTCAGAT